>ERZ772860.616-NODE-616-length-30460-cov-12.924026_pt1 | contig 30460 bp, 25 predicted proteins | sample MGYA00511342_ERZ772860 | MGnify/ENA primary metagenome ERZ772860 (study PRJEB29015, sample SAMEA2737665) | human gut metagenome | biome: human gut; feature: human-associated habitat; material: faeces | place: China | collected 2012 ... | reverse complement strand
AAAACGGTTTAGGAAAGAGGACGGAAGTTAAGAATTGGAAGATAAGTTAATGTGTGGTTTTGAAGGTACAGAAGGATATATAAAGAAGAAAAAGAGAACAGATGATGTTCTCTTTTTTTTGCTTACCAGGAAAATTCGTTGAAATTGTCCTGGTAAGTAAAAAACGCTTTGCTAGGATCGCACTGCGGCGGAGCAGAAAATGTTGCTATATCAACCCGCCGCAGGCGGGGAATGTCGCAGGCGGGGAATGTCGCAGGCGACATTCTTTATTCTGTAGAAATATATTAAGATGAAAGTTTATGATAAATATGATGTTATAGAGGATTATATATGCTATAATATAATATGTTGTTATAATTTAATGTATTTATAGGAGAAATTTATGTATAAAAACTATATTTTTGATTTATACGGAACACTAATTGACATCAATACTAATGAATGGAATGCTAATTTATGGAAGAAAATGCAGGAATTCTATGCATTTCATGGAGCAGTGTATAAAACAGCGGACTTGAAAAGAGAATATTTCAGAATATGTGAAGAAGAAGAAAAGAAAATGTCAGATAAATATGACTATCCGGAAATAAAGGTTGAGAATGTATTTATGAAATTATTTCAGAACAAGGGGATAGATATAGATGTGAATACATGCATTGTGGCAGGACAATTTTTTAGAATTATATCTACTAAATATATAAGATTATATGATGGTGTAGTGGAAATGTTAGAGCTATTGAAGAAGAAGAATAAGAAAATATATCTTTTATCAAATGCACAACAGATTATTTCAGAATATGAGATGAAATATTTAGATATCTATAAATATTTTGACGGAATAGTATTTTCGTCGGATGAGGAATGCAGAAAGCCATCAAAGACATTTTATAATATAGTATTGAACAGATATAATTTGAAAAAAGAAGAATCAGTAATGATAGGAAATGACTGGATATCAGATATTGAGGGGGCAAAGAAAGCAGGTCTTGATTCAGTATATTTACATACTAATATATCACCAAGGAAAACTATTATTGAAAATGTACAGGCGAAATATATTATAAAAGATGGAAATATAGAAAGTATAAGAAAAATTATTGCATAACACATAATAATTTTAGTGACATTGTATAAAAATCCACTTCTAATTTTATGATTGTTATGTTATAATAACATTTAACCATTAAAATAAAAAGGAGGATACTATGAAAAAGAGATTAAAAGCGTTACTTATTGCATTAGTGCTTTTGGTAACATCAGTAATTTCAATTAATGGTGATTACATTGTTGCTAATGCAGCAAATGATGGAATAACAGTTAATTTCCATTTCACAGGGGCAAGTAGTTATGATGATTACAGATTGTGGTTGTGGACAATTGGCGATGGCTGGGAGGCTAAGATGACAGCCGGCACTAATGAAGCAACATATGCAATGCAGACCGAGACATCTACATTAAAGATTGGTTACGTTGTTAAGAAAGGTGATGGCTGGGAAGGCAAAGATTATAGTGAGGACAGATTTGTCGACCTTTCAAAATATGTTTCAGGTACAGTTGAAGTATATATTACTTCAAAAGTAGGAGCTGTTTCAATTGATGATTCAAAAGCTGTAAAAGGACTTAAGTTTACATCTGCTAAGACAGAAGATTTAGAGAATATCACATTTACATCAGCAGTTGATATAACAGATGTAGATGCACTTAATCTTAAAATCAAAAATACAACAGATGACACATATGAGACAATCAAGAATGTTAAAGGTAAAGGAACATCATTTACAATCACAGTTGCTGAGAAGTTAGATATCTTAAAGAGCTACGAGATTGAATATCTTGATGGTATGGTATTTATGATAGCATTACCAGATGTATATTCAAATGGTGGATTTGAGGAAAAATATACTTATACTGGTAATGATTTAGGTGCTACATGGTCAGCTTCTAAAACAGATTTCAGAGTCTGGGCTCCATTAGCAACAGAAGTTTCTATTAACTTATATCAGTCAGGAACAGCAGGAACAAACGATAAGATTTCTACAACTCCTATGACAGCTGATGTAAATGGTACATGGGTTGCTTCTATTGATGGAGACCTAAATGGTGTATATTACACATATACAGCAACAGTTAATGGAAAAGTAGTTGAAGATATCATTGATCCATATGCAAGAACTTCAGGTGTTAACGGTAAAAGAGGTATGATTATCGACCTTGATTCTACAGACCCTGAAGGTTGGGCAAATGATAAGAGCCCTGCAACATCACCTAATTATGTTGATGATGTACTTTATGAATTACATATCAGAGATTTCTCTATTGATGCATCTTCTGGTATGAAGAACAAAGGTAAATACTTAGCATTTACAGAAAAAGGAACAGTTAACTCATACGGACAGTCAACAGGTGTTGATTACTTAAAAGACTTAGGTGTTACACATGTTCATTTATTACCAACATTTGACTATGCTTCAGTTGATGAAACAAAGTTAGATACACCACAGTATAACTGGGGATATGATCCACAGAACTTCAACATTCCAGAGGGTTCTTATTCAACAGATCCTTACAACGGAGCAGTCAGAGTAAATGAATTCAAACAGATGGTACAGGCATTACATAATGCAGGAATCAGCGTTGTAATGGACGTTGTATACGGACATGTTAACAGTGCATCAGATTTCAGTATTAGTAAACTTACACCAAATTATTATTCAAGACCAAATTCAAATGCTTCAGGCTGTGGTAATGATACAGCAACAGAGCGTGCTATGAATAGTAAATATATCGTTGATTCAGTAGTTTACTGGGCAACAGAATATCACATTGATGGTTTCAGAATTGACCAGGAAGGTTTATTTGATACAGATACAATTAATGCTATGACAGATGCACTTCATGCAATCAATCCTAATATCATTGTATATGGTGAAGGATGGAGTATGACATCAACAGTTACAACAAGGGATGTAAAACTAGCAAGCCAGACTGCCGCTGATATAACATTAGGTTCAGGATACTTCAGTGATGCTATACGTGATGCATTAAAAGGTTCAGTATTTGATACAACACCAGGTTATATAACAGGTGGTTTCACAAAATTAAGTACAGTATTATCTTCAATCATTGCTAATCCAGGTTGGCAGTGGAATCCAAATCAGGTAGTTAACTACAATTCTTGTCACGATAATTATACATTATTTGATAGAATTACAATTACTGATGGAAATACAGAGACAAGCTTTGCAGACAGAGTTAAACAGAACAACTTAGCAGCAGCAATCGTATTTTCTTCACAGGGTGTTCCTTTCATTCAGGCTGGTGAAGAAATTTTAAGAACTAAACCAAATGGTGATGGAACATATGAAGAGAACAGTTATTGCTCACCAGATGCAGTTAACTCTATTAAATGGGATACATTAAATGAAGCAGCATATGCAACAACACGTGATTATTATAAGGGACTTATAGCATTCAGAAAAGCACATGCAGGCTTAAGAATGACATCTGATACAGATATCGATAAAAACCTTACATTCTTACTTGAGGGTGAAAGAGATGATAGAGCAATAGCATACCAGATAGCAGGTGGAGCAAATGGTGAAGCTTCTGATGGTATCGTTGTAGCTTATAACCCAAGCAATGCACCTATAAGTGTAGATTTACCAGATGGTGAATGGGGCATTTATGTTCAGGGTGACAAAGCTGGTAATGAATTATTAGGAACAGCAACAGGTAGTGTATCAGTTGGAGCAGTATCTTGTACAATTCTTGTAAAAAATAATAAAGCAAATACAGGTTCAAATGGTAATACAGCTAAAGATGATAATGCAGCAATCGTTAAGACAGGTGATTCTTCAGCAAGAACAATAATGTTTATCGGTATTGGTGTAGTTGCATTAGCAGTAGTAACAGTACTTGTTGTAAAAAGAAAAAAAGAATTAAATTAGTTTCAAGGGTGTGTTATTTATTATGGAAAGAGTTAAAAAGATAATACTTATGGCTGTCACTTTTGTGGCAGTCGTAGGAATGACATTTATTAATAATAATGTTGCATATGCAGATAATGAAAAAACTATAACCATACATTATCATAGAGATGATGCAAATTATAGTGGATATGTTTTAGCTATCTGGGATGAATATAATCAGGGAACTGATTACGACTTTAAAGTAAGTGGTAATGAAGCAACAGTTAGTTACACATGTTCATCAAGTGAGGCAACAGTTGTTACATTTGTAGTTAAACCAAAAGATGGTTCAACAGCAGAATATGGTAAGAACAGAACTGTTGATATCAGTGAGGTTTCAGAAAATAATGTTGATGTATATATTAAATCCGGAGAAGAAAAGATTTCTACAAAAGGTTTTGATGAACTTGGTGGAATTGAAGTGACAACTCAGGAATCAACAAGTCAGGCTGCCCAGACAACAGAGGCAGCAACTCAGGAATCAACAACAGTTAATGAAGAAACAACTGCAGGCGAAGAAACAACAGTTGCTGCTGATACAGCAACTGCTAACAATGAAACACAGCCAGTAAATACTGCTACTGTTTCAAATGCTAAGAATAAAGATTATTCAGTAGGTACAGGAACAGTAATTATAGTTGACATTATTTCAATTATAGTTTTAGCAGGAGTTTCATATCTTGTATGTAATAAGAAATAGCAATAATTATTTTAAAAAATCAAATAATTATATATGAATAAAGGTTCTTTATGTTAATAGATTATGAAGAAATTATGTCTTATGTATCTATTATGTAAAGAACCTTTTTTCTGTCTTGCACAAGAATTTTATCTATGTTATATTCTATATGTTTGTTGGAATATTAATCAATTAAACATATGATTAAAGTATTAGGATTAAATATATCTGATAAGATATATTTGAACAGATAACAGAATGTAGTATTCGTTTAGAAGTAGAATTTATAAGAAAGGAATTACATTTTTATATGTAATAAAGGGTAAATTTTGTGGACAATAGTATAAGATATAATATGAAAATGGTTAATAAATATTCTACAAAGGAATTTGAGGAGAAATATACATATACAGGTGATGATTTAGGTGCAAGCTGGACAAAGGATAAAACAATTTTCAAGATATGGTCACCAGTAGCTGATAAAATGTTACTTAATCTTTATAGAACAGGTAATGCTACAGAAGATACATTAATTTCATCACAGGAAATGAAATTAGGAGATAAGGGTGTATGGACAGTCTGTGTAGATGAAGATATTAAAAATGTTTATTATACTTATACATCTGTAATAGATGGAGTAAGTAATGAATTTTGTGATCCGTATGCAAAGGCATGTGGAGTAAATGGCAAGAGAGCAATGGTAATTAATCTGGAAGAAACTAATCCTGATAACTGGGATGAAGACAGAAATCCAAATGAAAAATTGCCATTATGTGAGTCATTCATATATGAATTACATACCAGAGATTTTTCAGCAGATAAGTCGTCAGATATTAAGAATAGAGGTAAATTCTTAGGATTAGCTGAAACAGGAACAACTGTAGATGGCGAGGGAAAGATTAAATCAGGACTTGATCATGTTAAAGATTTGGGAATAACACATTTACATTTATTACCATTTTATGATTATGCAACAATAGATGAGTCTAAAGAATATGACAGTAAGGAATACAATTGGGGATATGATCCTTTGAATTATAATGTGCCTGAGGGATCGTATGCAACTAATCCATTTGATGGTAATGTAAGAATAATAGAACTAAAAGAGACAATTAAAGCATTACACGAAAACGGAATAAGTGTAATTATGGATGTTGTTTATAATCATACGTATAATGAAGATTTCTGTTTCAATAAAGCAGTACCGGGATATTTTTACAGAATGGATAAGAATGGTGTAATGTCTGATGGTTCTGCATGTGGTAATGATACTGCATCTGAGAGAAGTATGGTAAGCAAATATTTTGTGGATTCTGTATTATACTGGGCTAAGGAATATCACATTGATGGATTTAGATTTGACCTTGTAGGGCTTATTGATATTGATACAATTAATAAGATCAGAGAGGGACTTGATAAAATAAGACCTAATATTATGATGTATGGTGAGGGATGGACATTAAATACTAAATTAACAAAGAAAGACGTATTGCTAGCTACACAGAAAAATGTAGATAAGCTTAATAATTTTGCGATGTTTAGTGATAACATCAGGGATGCTATCAAGGGTAGTGTATTCGAAAAAGATGAAAAAGGTTTCATATCAGGTGATACACAAGGATATGATGAACTTAAGAAATCTATATTAGGCTTGCCTGACTGGAGCAGCACACCAAATGAAGTAATAAATTATACCTCATGTCATGATAACTATACATTATTTGATAAGATACATTTATGTAATGAGAAAATATCATTTGAACAGGCTGTTAAACAGAACCTTCTTGCTATTTCAATTGTAATGCTGTCACAGGGAATACCTCTAATGCATGCAGGTGAGGAAATGTTAAGAACCAAAGAAGATGAGAATGGTGAATATGTAAGTGATAGCGTAAGGTCATCGGATTATGTTAATTCAATTAAATGGGATAATCTTAAGAAGAAAGAATATTATGATGTGTATGAATATTATAAAGGTCTTATTGCATTTAGGAAGGCACATAAGGCATTCATGATGTCAGATGCAAAGGAAATTAAAAAGAAAATTTTCTTTATTGATACTGATGATGAAAAAGTAATTGCATATAAATTGATAGAAGATGATAAAGAGATTTATGTAATCTTTAATGCCGATGATAAAGAAAGAGATGTTAGGATAGGTTCTGAAAATGATGTGTTTAAATGTTATATTAATGATAAAAAGGCAGGAAATTCAGAATTAGAAAGCTGTAATGGTGTGGTAGGTGTAAAGGGAACATCTTGTAAGGTTTTAATCTCTGTTCTTAACAACGGCAGTGGAATCCCTTATATAAAAACTGCATTGTAAACTAAATATAGTATTAATCTCTGTCCTTAACAACGGCAGTGGAATCTCTTATAATTAAATCAGCTCTTAAGATTGCCTTACTAATAGGAATATTATTAATCAGGCAGTCTAATAACATCATAGCACTTTTGCCTAAACTTAATCTGTCCTGACGAATAGAAGTAAGTTGTGGAGTTATACTCTGACATATTGGCAGATCATCAAAGCCAATAATGCTTATATCTTCAGGAACTTTAAGACCACGTTTCTGAACTTCTGATATTGCACCTGATGCAATTAAGTCGCTGGCGCAGATAATAGCTGTTGCACCACGATCAATGAATTTAGGAACGTGATATTTAGCGCAATCAGGAACGTAATATCCGGATTCTAATAAATGTGGATCAACATAAAGATTAAGTTCATTCATAATGGTAGAAAATGCCTGCGTCTGCTGGGAAGATACCATTGTATTTCTTGCACCGTTAAGAAATGCAATCTTAGTATGTCCGAGTGAATGTAAATGATGAATTGCAAGTTTAAGCCCTTCATAGTGATCTGTTCCAACATAGCCTACTTTAGGATTGTTTAATATATAATTATCAAAAAGAACAGTTGGCATTCTTGTTTTACTTATTTGCATACTATAGTCATTATGAATAGAGAAACCAATCATAAATGCACCACTATAGCCATTGGTAATCATGAATTTATCATATTCATTTTTACTTTGTGCATTCAAATTAGAAGGAACTATATCAACTTTCCAATTACGAATTTCAGCAGATTGCTTAAATCCCTGAATTAAATCATATCCAAACTGCTCTCTGTTTTCATAATCCATATTCTCTATAAATACACAGACTTTCCTTTCAAATTGACCGTTAAGTCCGGTAAAATGTTTACGTCTCTTAGGGGAATAGCCAAGCTCTATGGCAGCGGCTATGACTCTATCTCTTGTCTCGTCGCTTATGTCAGTTGCATTATTAAGACCTTTAGAAACTGTACTTGAGGCAATGCCAAGATAATCAGAAATATCTTTAATTGTTACCATATATAAGTCCTCCTGAATATGTAATAAATATAATTAAGAATTTAATATAGAAGTATTAACGTATATAATATAGCAAACCAGTATGAAATATGCAATATGAAATTTCGATAATTTTCGAAAAAATACGAAAAAATTACGAAAATAGTAAATAAAGGTAATATTTATAATTTATTACCTTGACTACATAGTTGGCAAATGATAAAATTAGGTTGTATTTCGGAATAACAACAATGAGGTGAAAATATGGCTGAAATGATGAATGAAAAAAAAGACAGAGCATTGAAGCGTGGAGCAGGATTATTGCTTCCAATAAGTAGTCTACCATCTCCATATGGTATTGGTACACTTGGTAAAGAAGCTTACAAGTTCGTCGATTATTTAGTTGAAGCAGGTCAGAAATATTGGCAGGTGCTTCCGGTAGGACCTACAAGTTATGGAGATAGTCCATACCAGTCTTTTTCAGCTTTTGCTGGTAATCCATACTTTATTGATTTAGATTATCTTGTTGAAGAAGGATTAATAACAAAAGCACAGATTAAGAAGTTCCCTTGGGGAGATAATGCAGAGTATATTGATTATGCAACTGTATATGGCTCAAGATTCCAGATTTTAAGAATGGCATTTAATAATAGTACATATGCGGAGACACAGGAATATGCACAGTTTGAAAAAGATAATGAATATTGGTTAGATGACTATAGTTTATATATGGCTGTTAAGTTCAAGTTTGACAATCAGGAATGGTCAAAATGGGACTACGATATTAAAGCCAGACAGCCTGAAGCAATAGACAGATATAAAGAAGAGCTTAAAGATGATATTGCTTTCTGGAAATTCTGTCAGTTCAAGTTCTTTGAGCAGTGGAATAAATTACGTGTTTATGCAAATGAAAGCGGCATAGAGATAATAGGAGATATTCCTATTTACGTGGCTATGGACAGTGCTGATGTATGGGCTCATAAAGATTTATTCGAACTTGATGAAGATTTCGAACAGATTAATGTTGCAGGTGTTCCACCAGATGCATTTTCAGAGGATGGACAGTTATGGGGTAATCCATTATATAACTGGAACAGAATGGAAGAATGTGATTTTGAATGGTGGAAACAGAGAATGGCGAGCAATTCTAAAATATATGATTATATTAGAATTGACCATTTCATTGGTGTTGTAAATTATTACTCGATTGAAGCAGGCTGTTTAAATGCTAAAGAGGGTGTCTGGAGACAGGGACCTGGCAAGAAGCTTACAGATGCTATAGACAGTGCAATTGGAGATGCTAAGATAATTGCTGAAGATTTAGGAATAGTAAGCCCGGCAGTAAGAGAATTATTAGCTGAGACAGGCTATCCTGGAATGAACATCATTGAGTTTGCATTTGATGGAGGCCCTACTAACTCACATTTACCACATAATTATAAACCTAATTCATTAGTATATGGTGGTACACATGATAATGAAACAGTAGTAGGATATTTTTCAAGCAGAAGTGCGGCAGATCTTAAATATGCATACAAGTATCTTGGAGTTACCAAGAAATCAGAGATTCCTGCAGCGGTATTAAGAGCGGCATATGCAAGTGTTGCAGCAATAGCAATATTTCAGGTCCAGGATATATTAGAACTCGGAAATGAGGCAAGAATGAATACACCATCTACAGTTGGAGATAACTGGAAATGGAGAATGTTAAAAGGAAGCCTTACGAAGAAGAAAGCGAAAGAACTTAAAGAATTAGCAGAATTTTATGCTAGACTTTAGTAAATATAAAAACAAAAATAATATAATCGAGCAGATAGGAGAAAAAGAAGGAATGAGTACATTTAAGGAGAACATTGTAACTATTTTAGACCTTGATTACAACAAGACAATTAAGGAAGCATCTACAGTAGAACTTTACAATGCAGTATCAAAAGCAGCTATGAAGAGTTTAGCTAATCAGTGGTCATGGGAAACAGATAGCAAAAAAGTATGTTACTTTTCAGCAGAGTTTCTTATTGGTAGATTAGTATACAACAACCTTATGAACCTTGGACTTATGAATCAGTTAGCTGATTTATTCGCTGAGAATGGAATCGATATCAGAGTATTTGAAGAAATCGAAGATAATGCACAGGGTAATGGTGGTTTAGGACGTCTTGCAGCTTGTTTCTTAGATTCAGCAGCTACACAGAACGTTACATTAAACGGTTATGGTATCAGATATCGTTACGGTATCTACAAACAGTACTTTGAAAATGGATTCCAGAAAGAAACAGCTGATAATTGGACAAAATTCGGTGATCCATGGTCAATCAGAAGAGAAGAAGATAAAGTAAGAATCGACTTCAAGGGACAGTCAGTTTGGGCAGTACCATATGATACTCCAGTAATTGGTTATGGTGCAGCTAAGATTAATACATTAAGATTATGGCAGGCAGAACCAATTGAAGAATTTAACTTTGCTTTATTTAATGACCAGAAATATGATAAAGCATTCAAAGAAAAGAATGATGCAGAGGCTATTACAGCTGTATTATATCCAAATGATTCAACAGATGCTGGTAAGAAATTAAGATTAAAACAGCAGTACTTCTTCTCAAGTGCATCTCTTCAGGATATTCTTAAGAAATACAAAGCTAAATACGGTAATGATTTCTCTAAATTATCTAAAGAATATGCTATCCAGCTTAATGATACACATCCAGTTGTTTCAGTACCTGAATTATGTCGTATCCTTGTTGAAAATGAAGGACTTTCATTTAACAAAGCATTAAAGATTTGTAAAGAAGTATTTGCTTATACAAACCATACAGTTATGGCAGAAGCTCTTGAAAAATGGAGTATCAAATTATTTAAGTCTGTACTTCCAAATGTATACAAATATGTTGTTAAGATTAACAATGCATTAATCAAAGACTTAGAGAAAATGGGAATCACAGGAACAGATGTTGAAAAATATCAGATTATAGATAACCCATATGATGATAACAAAGCTTGGTACATCATCCATATGGCAAGACTTGCAATCTATGCGAGTCATTCAACAAATGGTGTTGCTGCAATCCACACAGAGATTCTTAAGAATGATGCATTAAAAGAATGGTATGAAATCTATCCAGAACGTTTCAACAACAAGACAAATGGTATTACCCAGAGAAGATGGCTTGCACTTGCTAATGAAGAACTTGCTGGCTTCATAAATGATAAGATTGGCAATGGCTGGATTACAAACCTTGACGAATTAAAGAACCTTGAAAAATTCAAATCTGATAAGAATGTTATCAAAGAATTTGATGCAATTAAGAAGATTAAGAAACAGCAGCTCGCTGAATATATTAAAGAAAAAGAAGGAATTGATGTAAATCCTAACTTCATTTTTGATATTCAGGTTAAGAGATTACATGAGTACAAACGTCAGTTATTAAATGCATTCTCAATCCTTGATATATATTACGGATTAAAAGATGGTAGAATTAAGGACTTTACACCAACAGTATTTATCTTTGGTGCAAAAGCAGCTCCAGGATATGCAAGAGCTAAAGGTATCATCAAATTCATAAATGAAATCGCTAAAATGATAGCAAATGATCCAGAAGTAAATGATAAATTACAGGTTGTATTTATCTCTAACTACTGTGTATCATATGCAGAGAAGATTACTCCAGCAGCAGATGTTTCAGAGCAGATTTCTACAGCAGGTACAGAAGCTTCAGGTACAGGTAATATGAAGTTTATGTTAAATGGTGCTGTTACATTAGGAACATATGATGGAGCAAATGTTGAAATCGTTGCAGAAGCAGGCGAAGAAAACAACTACATCTTTGGTGCAAGAGTAGAAGATCTTGAGAAGATTAAAGATTCATATGATCCTAAGAAGATTTACAATAATAACCCAAGAATTAAGAAAGTTGTAGATACATTAATCGATGGAACATTAAGTGATGATGGAACAGGATTATTCCAGAACTTATACAATTCATTATTTGAGACACTTCCATGGGAAAAAGCTGATAAGTACTACTTATTAGAAGACTTAATGTCATACTGTGATGCTAAATTACAGGTTAACAAAGATTATGCTGATACATTAAAATTCAGAGAAAAATGCTTCATGAATACAGCAAATGCAGGTAAGTTCTCATCAGATAGAACAATTCTTCAGTATGCTAAAGAAATCTGGGAAGCATAATAGACATTAAGAAATTAGATTAATAGATCAGAGCAATAATCAAATAAAAGCGGTGTATGTAGAAATACATACATCGCTTTTATGCTTTTACAAGTATTTAGATGTGCAGGATATGATATGGCTAGAGGCATTTAAAATTATAGAATTTACATTATTAAAGTAAATTTAGACTGAATAGGATATAGCTAGAGGACCATCGAAATTATAAGAATTTTGGCTTTCAGATGATAATTTAATATTTTTAACAATATCATTAATATTAGCACTTATAGAACCATTGGTAACTGGAATTTCCTTAGTGCCATCACAGTAATAAGCGAGACGATATTCACCACCGATTTGTCCGCTAAGTGAGTCCATCTGGAAATCAGAGAAATTCACCACTCTAAGATATCGACCGGATTTTAACTGTTCTATAGATGTGTTACCACATTCAAGTTTGTAACAGTCGCACTCCCCTGTTGGATTAATTCCCAGATAAAAGGCAAATCTTGCATTACCTGTAATATATTGTGCAATGTTATTCTTAATTAATTCAAGTCTCTTAAGCGCTATACCCTCACAGGAATAAGGGAGCTTTGGAGTGAGAGTGATATTGAGTTTATCAGGTAAAGTCCTGCACGAATCAGAGTCAATGCATCTGGTCTTGTCTGAATTAATAGATTTATCAGAGTCAGGGGTGTTAGATAATTCACATTCAGGAACAACACTTTTACCGATAGCAAATGAAGAATATTTAGGATAAATCATAGATGCATCAAGACGTTTTAAGTAGTAGTTGAACAATTCGCCTACACATTGTCCTTCTAAAATCACTGTATCATATTTCATATCATTTGAAAATGCCTTTGCAATTGAACGGTCTTTAACCATAATGAGGGCATTGGCAACTTTATTACGGAGAGAATTAAGTATATTATCATCTTTAGAACTGTATTTAAAATCATTGTATAATTCAACATCAGCAGGAGAAGTGCATTGCACTACAAATTCACCTGAATAGGTTGTTAATGAATATGATACATTTACTCCGTTAGAATTGATTATACGACAAGTAGAAGTTGTTATAAATATTTCTGAAGAATTTATAAATGTATCGGTTGTCTCACAAACAGTATCATTTACAAATAAAGCATTTACAATATCTGTTGCAGATAAGCTGCCAGTTTCATTTGCAGATTTATTTAAAGATTTATTTAAAGATAAGCCTGAGCCGCCGGCTGTATCTGCACTGCCATCAGTGAAGTGATTTTTTGGTGAGGAAATGCTATCTGTTTCAACAAACATTGCGTCACCGTGAGGTAGTTTATAATATGGGTTTCTAACAGAAAGTGCTGCTTCGTAGGCAGAAAGGATATTTTTATTAAGTTCCATATCTGACATAGAACTATTAAGGAGACAGCTTGCACTGCCACGCATATTAGTATCATTATAAATGAAATCTCTATAAAGGGTTATTTCGTATTTGCTGACATTCTTGTTACGTGCTAAGTTAAGTGAATGTTTAATATAAAATAATTCCTGAGTTTCAATTATATTTTCATTAATTAGGAAGTTCTGGATATCATTCTGACTTAGAACTTCTATAATTCTATCAATCATGTTATTCATTGTAATCTCCATTTATATTTATATTATAGTTTAACTGATTTTGACACGAGCTTTAATTGCACTGCCACCATCAGAGACTTTTACCCATTCTTTGTAACCCTTACCACAATAACCACAACCACTAAGTTCTAATTTATCAGAAACCATTGTAATCGATTTAAGCAAATCAGGAACATATCCGGATAGACAGATAGGAGAGAATATTTTACCTGTTAATTTACCGTCCTTAATCTCTCTGCCTATATTAACCATACATTGTATGCCCCAGTTCTTAGGATCTTCCATACCACTGGCTGCATTTTCGAGGAGAAAGCCATACTTTATACTTTTAATCATTTCTTCAAGAGTATCTGTTCCAGGTTCAAAATAGGTATTAGTCATTCGGGTGTATGCTTTTCGTTCATAAGATTCTCGTCTTCCGTTGCCGGTAGATGATACATTTAAAATGTAAGCACTTTGTAAATCATTGATTCCGGATTTCAAGATACCTTTTTCGATAATAACAGTGTCATTAGAAATCATACCCTCATCATCAAAGAAATAAGAGCCACATTCATTGCAAGTAGCAGCGTTATCATGCATAGTTACAAGGGAAGAGGCTACCTGTTTGTTCATATAAGATTTAGCTAAGGCTCTGTCTTTGACGAACATATCCATTTCCACACCATGTCCGAATGCTTCATGGGCAATTAATCCTGTTACGTCAGGCAGACATATTACGTCATATTCACCGGGAACAGGAGGAGTGCTGTCTAGAAGCTCTGTTACACATTTGCAGGAATATGAAACATCACAGTTCATTTCATCTAATAATTCTGCACCGCCAAGTGTTGAAAATGTCTGTAGAAAATAGTGTGTTTTATCATCTTTAGTAGCTAGTGGCTGTAAAACACCATTTGACCACATAAGATGCTGCTCTAAATCTTTATTGGATGATAAGAACATTTTATGGATATTTAAGTATTGGTAAATGCATACACAATCAATTATTGAATCATTATATTGAATAGCTTTTGAATAAATATCTGATAATTTGGAAGTTATGTCAGAATCGTTCATATCAGCAGGATTAATTTCATATGTCGTAGATTTATTAAAGGAAATAAATTCATCAGAAGAATCTGGAATTTTAAAATCACTAATTAAAGACTGACTATTATATTTAGTAATGTTTTCTGAAATAATTGATGGAATTGTATTCATAAAATCAGATGAAAAATCATTAAAAGAATATTCATATAGTCCAATTGAGGAATTAAGGCGTATAACGGCACCAGTATTAGAAAATGTGTTATCTTTTATAGTTGTACCGCTTTTGGAAAAACGATAATTTCTTCCGGAAGTCTTTTCTACCAGAATAGAAACATTGTCATATTGCTTGGAAAGCATCTTTTGCAGGTGTGCAAAAGATGCCTTATTTTCTGAAAATATTGTATTATCTACGTTCATTATCTTGTCTCTCCCATAAAGAATAATGCTAATGTTCCGGGACCTGAATGTGCGCCTACTGTAGGGCATACATAGTTAATCATGAAATTCTGGATACCAAGACGGGCCTTAATCTGTTCTGCTACATACTGGGCATCCTCTAGGCAATCTCCATGTGAGATAAATACGATGTCATTATCATAACCTTTACAGGTTTTCTCCATATTGTCAACAAGGGCATTAAGGGCTTTCTTTCTTCCGCGGACATTATTAAGAGGAATTAAACGTCCCTCGTTATCTACGTGAAGTACAGGTTTTACATTAATCATTGTTCCGATTATGGCTGCGGCTTTTGAAACTCTGCCTCCTCTGTGTAAATGATGTAAATCATCTACAGTAAATTGATGACAGAAGTGTAACTTGTTATCTTCTAACCATTTGACATTATCTTCGATTGACATACCATTGTCACGATTCTGAACTGCCTTATATACGAATAATCCCTCGCCCATAGAAGCACATTTAGAGTCAATTACTATTACTTTATTATTCTTATATTCCTCTGAGAGTTCTCTTGCTATTACAGCAGTTGTGTTATAGCTGCTACTAAGAGCAGAAGAAAATGAAATGTGTAAAACATCTAGTCCCTGGTCTAAATATTTTCTGAAGCATTTTTCAACTACTTCGGGATTACATGCCATAGTTGTTGGCATTTTGCCATTACGCATTTTGTTATAAAATTCAGATGGGTCCATATTGACTTCATCGCCATAGACAACATCATCCATATTATAGTATAAAGGTATAATTTCAATACTATGTTCAGTTGTATAGGAAAGTGGTAAATCACATGTTGTATCACTTGTAATAATATAGTTTTGCATATATTCAGATTCCTTTCGTATTCAGTTTAATATAGGTAATAAAGATAAATGTGTTTATGAATTTGAAATACCTATATTATAAGATTTCAAAAATATATTTAATATACATTAACATACATTTCTGACATAAATTATTATGCCAATTTTTTGGTGTAGTGTCAATAAATTTATAAGTATCTTGCAGTAGTATAAGATTAATTTTCAATAATTAAATCAACACGTTTTGCAAGCTTTTGTAAATTATGAAAATCGTTATTTGTTTTGAGACGATATTCTGATTTATCATCAAATATAATGGAAACTTTTTTTGTAAATGTTATGACATTCGAAGATGATTTTTCGGATATTAAATCTTTAGAATTGGTATCCTTGAAAGTAGTATTTTCGGAATTAATATCTTCAGTAATCACAAAGCTGGCATTATATTTCTTACAAAGACCATAAGTAGATGAAAGTCCGATTCCTGTTCCACCACTATCTTTATGAGTTGTTATACGTTTCATTCCGAGATTCATAAGTACATTATCATCAAATGTATTGCCACTATCATAAATGTCTAATGTTAGAAATTCAACTTCTGAATTAATATTTATATAAATATTTTTGCCATTATTATATTTAGTTGCAATAAATGCATTTTCAATTAGGTCAGCAAGTATAGTGTTAAAGTCACTTTCGTCTATTATCTTACCAATAAATGTATCTAAATTTCCAATAATGTTTACGTTCATAGTTATATCAGAAGCAGAACATTTCTGCATCATATAGTTAAGAAGTGCATCAATAACCATATATCCGGTTGAGGGAAGAGTAGAATTAAAAGTCGAGCAATTGTTAATAATGCCTTTTCGCTCCATAGATAACTTATTAAGTTGTGCAAGTATTTTATCTTTATCCTGTGCAGATGGATTATCTGAGCAGATAAAGTTTCTGACAGTAAGTTCGAGAGCGGGAATAAGCTTATTATCTTTATGCAGGAGAGAAGATAGAACTTCATTGTCACTCTTAAGTGTTGCCAGTTCGTTTTTTAGAATCTCAAGTTCACGATTATAAACAGCTTTAATATAAGTTGCTTTGAGCCTGCTACGCCACCAGATGAATAAAAAAATGGAACTGATACATACAAATATTTGTGGAAGTATAAAATATTTGTATGTATCTTCATCAGCAAATTTTAAAATGATTGCACATATTAAAATTGTAAGTCCTATATAAATTCCAATATAATTAAATTTTTCTGATTTCAAAAATGGCATACCATTTTTGAAACGACGAATTTTAAAAATTAAAATCATAAGTGATATTTGCACAACAGCAATTATTAAGTATATTGATAGTGGATTTGTATTCTTGAAAATTTTTTCAAGAGGAACCACAATAAAGGTAACTAATGTCGCAGAAATTGCAAATAATACATAACTTAATGCGTATGAATATAGTGTACAGGATATAGCTGTGGATATGATATTACAATAGAATAATCTTATAAATATATAAATTGATATTCCGACAAGAGGTATATATATTACAGAATACTTATGTGAAAATAAAAGATATATACAAGAAAGTAAACAAGAAAAAATCAAACTATATGTAGTATATCTTGTGTGTTTGGCTTGCTTGAAGTTAAGCAATTTAGGGGCAATATATAATGAACATATAATAAGTGTAAAATATTTAATAAAAGCATCAAGCATATAAATAACTCCATTCTAAAATATGACAAAAAGTAATGTTTTTATACTGAAATATACGACGTAAATGAATTCATATCAGGCATAAAAAAATACTATCCTTTGAGCATCAAGTTCAAAGGAGGTATGTTTTTATGATGGAAAGCATTTTGAAAATGTTATCTAAAATTTGGGGAAAATAGCTATTTTTAAATTTAAAGAGACAAATGTGTATATTTACAAAAAATAACTAATATACACATTTGTTACAAAATAATAAATGCATTTCTACAACAAATCCAATTTATGTGCATAATAAGATATGAATTCCAAATTTGAAGGAATACCGGAATCATGACTGATTCTTCCTTTATAATGTTCAAATAATTCATCTATGGAAGATCGACTCCAGGTTGTTTCTATTGCACGTTGCATTGCACGCTCTATGCTAGAAGCCGTCTTTTTATATTTGTCTGATAATTCTTTAGAGATGCTATTCTTTGTGACAGACATTTTATAAATAATCACAGCATCAGCCAGATATTTGTATCCGTTTAGTTTAGGACTTAATCCTATCTTGTTAAATTCATCAAATAATAAGTGTTTATATCTTTCGATATCCTGTTCCTTAGACATAGCAACATTAAGGCTTCGTTCAGAAGATTTCTTTATTGTCAGATTATCTGCAATAATTTTTAATTGTTCAATAACAAATGTTTCGCTGTAATTATCTGCAAATTTAGTAAATATAAAATCAGCACCCATATTTCGAACTGCTTTATGAATATGTTCACTTGGATTATGAGTTGTTATTACGACAATAGGCTTATTCTCTATATAGCAGTCACGATACCATGCCATATAAGATAACCCGCTTCCACTGCCTCTTTGTAGTTCTAAGTCTAATATTACTATATCAGGCTTTCTTGATGTGGTTAATTCTATACCTTTAGCAGAATCATTAGTAATGGATACAATATTAAAATATTCTAATGGTTTAATGCAATCTACATATCTATCACATACTTCTTCATCATCTTCAATAATTAAAATTGATAAAATTTTATTCATATTATTTCGCCCTCTCTTGATGAATCAATTTTATATTAATTATAACATATTTGTAGCAGATTCATATCACAAATTGACATATTTTAACAAATATTTTGTTAAAAATCTAACGAATTCTAACGAAAACCAATGGAAACCAACGAAAACTAACAAAAAAGTCTGAAATAAATTTAAAAAACCAACGAAAACTAATTGTTATTATATTTAATAAAATAGTAAAATATATTTTGTTTAGGTTGAAACGGAGGATATATACATATGAAAAAATTAGATGTATATGATATGCCAAAGAATTACTACATTGATGAGGTAACCTGTTTTGAACATCCTATTGCTGTTGCAATGAATTATTATAGTAGCAAATGCAGTAGCCTGTATCTTACTTTAGCTAAAATGTATGGGATATATTTTGGCGATGGCAGGGAAAATATAAGAGAAACAATATTTAAGAGTATCAGGGAGATAATTGGAATAAATAGGGTTGAATATGGGAAAGCAACAGCAGATATAATAAGAAAAAATATCGATAAAGGAATTCCGGTAATAGTGGGCGTGAATTTAAAAAATATATTTTATAGCGAGTATTATATGAAAAGGGATTGGGGACATTGGATTCTTGTAAATGGATATGATGAACAGAATAAAACATTTAATATAGTGGATAATACACAGTTTGGCAAACTTGGTGAAAGGTATGATGAATTTGTTATTACATATGATATTCTGTTACAGGCATCTAAGGAATATAGAAAAAGATTTGGAAATGAATATGTATGTTTAGCACTTGAACAAGAGAAAGAATTTGATTATAAAAGAGCATTGATTCACATATTAGAGAAATATGACGCAATAGAGATTGATAATATTAGTGAATACAGACAGATACAACTTTTAGAAATGTTAAATGAAGTATCAGCAGATAATAGTGAACATGGTAAATATTATCGGGAGGAATTTAAAAAGAAGTTAATAAACATTAATAAATACAGAGAGGTTCTCTTTGAAGAAATTGCGAGTATAATGGCTGATTTTAATTATGATATTGAAAAGAGGTATATATATCAGGGCAGGATAAAAAACTTATATGAATTATGGGATAATTATATTATGGTGAATCTAGTAAAGGCTTCAAGGGGGAGATTTATTGCTTGTAATTCTAATGAGATAAGTGCTGCGGAAAATGATATACAAAATGAAATAAAAGCATTTATTGAATATTTATATAAGAATGAAAATATATCTGATAATGAGAATAAAAATAAAATAAAAGATGAAATCACATATGAGAAAATAAATAATGGTGATGGAATAATATATGGAAATGATGAGAAAATAATATTCAATTTCGATGGTAAGCGGACATATAACTGGTGGATTGAAGATGAAGCACCGAAAGTTAAAATCTATTCAGGACACATAGAAAATAATAGTAATATAAAAATTAATACATGTATAGAGATAGTGAGAGACACTGTTTCGCAATATGAAGGAATGCTTCAGACCGGAATATATATACATACATACGCAGATAATAGAAACTATATATGTGGTTTTGAAGGAAATGAAAAGTGGATTTTAGACAGAGTCGGTTATGACGGACTATATCTGGACATTAATAACAAATATGAGATATCAGTAGAAATTACCCAATCCGTAGTTATATTCAGAAAAGTAGTGAAACAAGACGAATATCAGATATTTAGCCAGAAAGTTAATACCGATGATGGACTGGAGGTTGGTTTGGTGTGTAAAACATGGAATAAACCTTCAAAAGTGAAAGTACTTTTCAAAAATACAGAAATAAGAAAATAAAAACTAATAAAAATCGACATAAATAGACATCAAAAACGCTGGATTTTATAAAAAAAACAGAAACTTTTCGAAAAAAATGTCGTTCGTTACGTGAAACGTGTCGTTCGTTACAAGTTGTCTATTTTGACTTGATTTTAAATACAAAATTTGATTATATGGTAGTAGCAGATGAATAATATTGCAATTATAACTGATAAAGATGAAAAAATAACATATGATGATTTAAAAATGTATATTGAAACATTCAGCTCAAAAATGATATTTAAAAGTACCATTCTTATAATAGCATCTAATACAATTGGCTGTATGGTGGGATATGTATCATGTTTGAAATCGGGCAATGTACCACTTATGATTTCCAGAGATATGAATTTTGAAAGCATACAAGAGTATATTGAGAAATATAAATTTAATTTCTTATGGGTACCTGATATGTGGATTAAAGAGAATGTAGCAGAATATAAGATTATATATAGAGAATTCGGATATTGTCTTATAGAGAATAACATAGAACAACCGGAATTACATAAAGATTTAGCGTTATTACTTACAACATCAGGTACAACCGGAAGTAATAAACTGGTAAGAATAAGCAGAGACAATATAGAGGCTAATACCAATGACATTATAAATTATCTCAGTATAGATGATAGAGACAGAGCAATTACTCTATTACCGATGAACTATACATATGGATTATCTGTTATTAATACTCATTTGAAAAGCAGAGGAACAATATTGCTTACTGAATTGAGACCATTCCAGAGTCAGTTTTGGGATTTCTTTAATAAATACGGTGGGACTTCAATTGCAGCAGTTCCGTATACGTATGAAATACTTTTGAAACTGGGATTTAAAGAATGGAAATTAGATACATTAAGGACAATGACTGTGGCAGGAGGAAAAATTGGAATTACAGAAGAACAATATTTTATTGAATATGCCAAAATTAATAGAAAGAAATTCATTATTATGTATGGTCAGACTGAAGCGACTGCGAGGATAAGTTACAGACCGTGGAATATGGCTGAAGAAAAATCAGGAAGTATAGGTATTCCGATTCCGAATGGAAGAATGTGGTTAGAAGATACTAATGGCAATGTAGTTTCTAAAACTTATACACAAGGTGAAATTATATATCAGGGCAAAAATGTAACTATGGGATACGCGTATGAATTATCTGATTTGTCTAAAGGTGATGAAAGAAAAGGAATACTTAATACCGGAGATTTGGGATATATAGATGAAGATAATTATTTCTATATAATTGGCAGAGGTGACAGAACTGTTAAGATAAATGGACATAGAATAGATTTAAAAGATATGGAGAAAAAAATTGAAGCAGATTATCCGGAATATAAGGCAGTATGTGAAATAGAAAAATGCCTTGATACAGGTTTACATAAAAGAATTAAAATTATATTAGAAAACAGAGATAAAAGTATTCATTGTGTACAAACATCAGAGAATACTAAAAAGATAATTGACATGATAAGTTGGAAGATGAATATAAGTTCTCAAATGATATATATAGAAATTCAACAGTAAAAACATATAAAATACAAACGGAGAAGGTGAAGTAATGAATAATGAAATGTATGAATGTGATAAGAAGTTAAGAGATATTTTAGAGAAAATGGTTGAAGATGAAGCGTTGAAGAAAGCAATAAGAGAAAAGAAAGAAATAGATTTATTCAAAGATTTGGAGTTTGATTCTTTGCAGATAATGATATTTCTGACAAATGTAGAAGAAAAATTCAACATAGATTTAATTGGAGAAGATAACGTAATGGAAATAATTAATAGTTATCGTGGATTATTAGACTGGTTGAGTGAAAAGCAAAAAATAAAAAACATATAAATTATAGTGCGAATTAAAAAAATAGAAATATATGTGGAAAAACTATAAAGTGTAATGGAGAAAGAAAGTGAATAAAGAAAAGCTATTAAATATGATAAAGTATTCATATGAAAGAGTACCATTCTATATGAAAAAGCAGATGTCAGATATTGTTGAAGAGATGACAGAAGAAAATGTAACAGAGAAAATGAAGAATCTGCCTATTATATGTAAAGATGAAATAGTTAGAGATGGAGTTAACATTTCATTAGATTATGGTATGGAAAGTGATGGCAGCATCATAATGCTACAGACTTCAGGCTCGACAGGAAAGTGCCTGAATGTATATTGGGATAAGACAGATTTTAATAAATCACTTTTATCATTATGGATATACAGAAAGAAATATTATGGAATTAATCCTGGGGACAAGATGTGTTATTTCTATACTATTGGTAATACAGATAGATATAAGACCAATGGAAATATTAAGTATGAAGAAGACAAGTTTAGGATTGGTTTTAGTAAAGCTAATCTTAATGATGAAAATATGGACTGGATATGTATGAAGATAAAGGAATTCAATCCAAGATGGTTAAATCTGCAACCTAGTATTGCACTATTATTAGCAAAGGCAATGACTAGAAACAACATAGATAAAATACAGAATTTATCGTATATAGAATTAACAGGTGAAATGTTACTAGAAAGCACCAGACAGAAATTAAAAGAGGTATTTAAGTGTGAAATAGCTAATCAATATGGTTGCCATGAAGCTAATTCGATTGCGTTTGAATGTCCTCATAATAAGTTGCATTGTATGGAAGATAACATATATGTAGAGATTGTGGATAATGAAGGGAAGGAGGTACAAGATGGTAAAGATGGAAGTATTATTATAACCACATTAAATAATCATGCAATGCCTTTTATTCGATATAAAATCGGAGACAGAGGAGTAATAGACCACAATCGCAATGTATGTAAATGTGGAAATAAAAGTCCTGTATTAAAATTGTCATCAGGAAGAGTTAATGACTATATTGTATTAAGTGATGGCAGTAGGATAAATGCATATGTATTTGTGAGAGCTATAGAAACAGTAAATATGGAATTGGATAATATTATATTACAGTTCAGAGTAGTACAAAAGGAATATGCATACTTTATAGTTTATCTGGTGTTAGACGAGGATGTCATAGATGCGGGAATAGGTGAAAGAGATGTTGAAAACCTGTTTTTAAAATCAATCGCTGAAGAGAGATTATATGATACAGAATTTGATTTTGAGTATTATGATGAGTTTCTACCGGATGAGGATAATGGCAAATTGAGATACTTTGTAAGAGAAGTATAGAATGAAGAAAGAAAAAAGGAGTTTTAGAAAAATGCGAAGAACAAAAGCAATGATAATGACTACATTGATGAGCTTGGTAATGTTTAATAATATTGCATATGCCAGTGAAAGTGTAGTAGTTGAAGAAAATGAAATAACTATATTTGAAGATGCAAAAGACGAAAAATATGTAAATATGAAAGTTGAGGAGGAAAAGAAAAATAAAACAGAACTTTTAGATAATAAGACGGAAAGATATCTTAATGAAAATGGTTTATTTGATGAGGAAATAGAAAAATTAGATGATGAGACATTAGAAGAATTGATGAAAAGTTCTAATAAAGATATACAGGTATATACTTCATTTTATGAATATATAGAGCCTGATGAAGATAATAGTGATGCAGATGATAATTCTGAAAACGAGACAGTAAAATCTTCAGATGATACAGTGATAGCAGAAAGTAGTCTGGTAGAACTTACAAAAGATGAAATAAATGCTGTTATTGCTGAAAAATATTATGATGTTGATATTTCAGAAATGGAAGAAAAAGATGACAATACAGTATTAGATGATGTATTAGAGGCAGTAGGTTTAAAACCTGTTAATGTATATGCATATGAAACCATAAATAGTGTTGATAATAGTGATAATATGAAAGGAACATATTTAAAAAAATCTATACTTATAGTTCCTGAAAAACTGGGTAATAAACAATATTATAAATTAATAACAAACTATACATGGCTTACAATGCCTGAAAATAGAATGTTAGATGTGGCTATTGTATCGTGGGATGATAATGCTAAATATGATAATTCTAATATAGCTTATAGGGAAACGTATGCTAAGGTTACAACAGATTATACAGATACGGTACGTAGACAACTAACAGGTGAATTGTTATCAACTTCTCATGGAACAGAAGAAAAAAAATTAATTAAAAATTATGTTAATGAAAATAGCCCAGATCTTAATAGAACCCTTGATTCTGGAAATGTTGCAATTACGAATCATAGAATGTATGCGTTTGTTGACTTGATGGATGATACATTGGTGCCAAAAGATTATGAAAGAAAGGTATATAGACGCGAAGTAAATAGTATAAATATAATGATGTGTACATATATAAGAAAAGTAGATGATAGTGACAATGTTACAATAGGGTCCTATTATTTTCACACTAGAGCTAAGCAAGTTTATGATATTAAAGGATTAAAATATCAATTTACCAGTCATGCATTAAATATTACACAATTCATATTAAGAAATTTAGATTGTGTTAAGGATAAAATAACTGTTGTAAGAGAAAAAGGTGACTGTGAAAAAAAGTATTTCTTTAAATAAACAGAATGGAGAATGAGAATGAAACTAAGAAAATTAATTGCGTTACAATTGGTAATGATATCAGTAGTCAGTTTTACAGCATGTGGAACGGTTGATAGGAAATCAAATGATTCACAAGATGATTCACAATATGAAACTATCATTAATAAATTATTTAGTGATGAAGATAAAGAAACAAAAGATTATCTTAATTCACTGGTAATTAAAAATGCAGGTGAAACAAGTACCAATGATTTAACGTTTTCAGTAGATGAACTTATATATGATAGTGCAACTGGAATGGGTGCATATCAATTAACTATTAAGAGCAAAAGTATTAATCTGTCAACTATGAAAAATAATTTACCAGACTACTATGCATTTATATGTGAAGATTTTAAATTAGAACTTTGTGATGGAATGATACCATTAGGAGCTGTAATGGAAACCCAGGATTATGAAAAAGAACTGTTTAAAAATTATGAATATGAAGTGATAAATGACAACGAAATTTGTATATGGGGACCATATGCAGAAGGTAATACCTTTGATATAAATGTTGAAGATTCTCAAGAAAACACAAAATGTTTGCATCTTGAGCTTCCGCAGGAAGATAATCATATAGAAATAAAAGTTGATAATGAGAACATAGAAGGATTTTATATTTCGCCCATTGGTGTAAAGATAGATACAAAATGTGTTGATGGTCTTCGTTTAGGTAAAATGGAAAATGTTGAAGTGAATTATAAGGATGGAAATAGTGTGAATTTATATGACATAATTGAAGGAGCAGGTGGTGGTGGCAATGGAGAGGTCTACCATTCATTATATGCTGCATCAAAAAGATTTTTTGTTTTAGGTGATATAAAAAGTGTAACTGTAGATGGTAAGGAATATTTTCCTGAATAACATATAGATGTTAGCATATATCATATAGAATACTATATAAAATCTTACAATATACATAGTAAATATTTGTATATTGTAAGATTTATAAAAAAGTGAAATGGATTTTGGATATGCTGTATAACAACAATAGTTTGAATATAGAGAATTATAACAAAAGCTTAGAAAGGAGCAATATATGAAGAAGAAAAAAATTATTTATTTTATAATTGCACTCATCCTTATATGTGGTTGCGGAGCAGGTGCCGCATATAGGATATATGGTAACGGACCGAAGGATATAACAGAAATGTTTTTTGATCCGGAAAGTAGAGAATATATTAAAAATATGACAATATATAATGATGAGAAAATAGAATTAGACGATTATACAGTCACATTAGAAAGTAGTGTATATGATTCGGAAGTTGGAATAGGATATCTTGTATTTGTTATTCAACAGAAGGATGGTAAAACAGATAATCTTAATAAATTCTTTGAAAAATATTCACTTATAGATTATGCAGGTGGTAGTGGTCGTGAAGAAAGTGTTATTGATGGAAATAAAATGTATTTCTATAAAGGACTTAGTAATACTGTGTGGGCCCCTTCTGCAAAAGATAAAATTCTATTAGTAGAAAGAAATAAAGCTGGTTCATTATATGAATTTAATTTAGTAAGTATTTCAAATACTAAAAAATTTGAATTTGATAAAGAAATTGTAATTTTATCACCTATGGGTATAAGAATTAATAGAGATGAATTCATAAAACCAGATACTGTTATACTCAAATATAATGATGGAACTGAAGATAAAGTAATTGTGAAAGAAGGAACAAGTCTTCTGGGTGGAGAAGATGGCGGTGGCATAGGTGGTGAAACCGGAAACTATGCGTATATTGCCCCTTTTAAAAATATAATGGATATTAAAAATGTTGAGTCGGTTATAATTGATGGAAATGAATACAAACCTGTAACAGAATAAGATTTGTAAATCGTCATATATTAAGGAGAGAGGTCATAAAAAATAATATTAATTATTTGAAAGACCTCTTTCTAATCAATAATATTAAAAAATAAGATATATTATTGTTGTGATATATCAGTAAAAAGTAAAGTGGATTTTGGGTATGATGTATGATAGCAGTAGCTTAAATATAGAAAATCATAAATATAATAAAACAAAAGCAAACAGAAAAAGAAAAATGAATAACAGAATGGAGAATGCCAATGAAATTAAGAAAGGCTTTGATAGTTCAATTAGTATTAATATTATTAATTGGACTGACAGCTTGCTAAAATAGTGGCGGAAAATCAAAAGAAACACAAGATGATTCACAATATGAAACTATCATTAATAAATTATTTAGTGATGAAGATAAAGAAACAAAAGACTATCTTAATTCGCTGGTAATTAAGAATGCAGGTGAAACAAGTACAGATGATTTAACATTTTCAGTTGATGAGCTTATATATGATACTGCGACCGGAATGGGTGCATATCAATTGACTATTAAGAGTAAAAACACTAATTTGTCGTCTATGCGAAGTAATTTACCTGACTTTTATGCATTTATATGTGAAGATTTTAAACTAGAACTTTGTGATGGAATGATACCATCAGGAGCAGTACATGGAATCCAGCATTATGAAAAAAAATTGTTTAAAAATTATGAATATGAAGTAGTAAGTGACAACGAAATTTGTATATGGGGACCATACGAAGATGGAGATACGTTTGATATAAATGTTGAATATTTTTCAAAAAATATAGAATGTTTACATATTGAGCTTCCAAAGGAAAATAATCATATAGAAATAAAAGTCGATGATGAGAATATAGAAGGTTTTTATATTTCACCATTAGGTTTTCAAGTGGATAACAAATATGTTAATAAACAGAGACTAGGTAAAATGGAGAATATTCAAATAAATTACAAAGATGGAAGTAGTATAGATCTGTATAGTGTTACAGAAGGTATAGGCGGTTATACATTTATAGGTCATGAACAAACTATACACGATAGATATTTAGCATCAAAAAGATTTTTTGTTTTAGATGATATAAAAAGTGTAACTGTAGATGGTAAGGAATATTTTCCTGAATAACATATAGATGTTAGCATATATCATATAGAATACTATATAAAATCTTACAATATACATAGTAAGTATTTGTATATTGTAAGATTTAGGAAAAAGTGAAATGGATTTTGGATACGCTGTATAACAGCAATAGTTTTGAATATGTGTTTAAGTAGCATTATATAAAGAAAGGGAATTTATATTGTGAATACAAAAAAAACAAGTTGGATATTTATTAGTGCAATAGCAATTTTAAATATATTATTATTTTTAAGTGATGTAATTACAATTGTAGAATTTAGTATAGCTACCTCATTAATTATTATAGTATCAAGTATAATATGTATTATTGAGTGCAAAGAAAGAAAAAAGATTAGATATTTGTTAAGCATAGTTATTATAATATATATCATTTCAATTATTTGTACTTTTGCAAATGATAAAACTGACAAACAAATAGATAATGCTCAGATAGAACTTCAGAGAAATAATTTTATAAATAAATATTTCAAGGAAGACAAAAAGGTAAAAATTAAAGATTTGTTATCAGAAAAAAAGAATTTTATAGAATATAATGGATATACAATAGAATTATCGTACATTTACGAAAAAGAACTTAAAATAGCATATATCGAATTAACAATTACAAATCCAGAGTTTGGACAAGAATATATGGAAATTGGTGAAGAACTAAAATATACAGCATTTATAGATAAGTTAAAGATGATTGGAATAAATGAAGATAAGTTAGGTATTACAGATGATAAAACTGACATAATACCTATGATACCGACGGATTATGTTATGAAGCAGAATACCGTAATATTATATTATGACGTACCACATTTTGGTGGAAATATATATTTGTATGATTTTAATAAGAATACCTGTATAGAAGAATTTGCTTTAGAAGATACAGTTAATGAAACTTATGAAATGGCAAATGGAATATATTTATCGCCATTAGGTATATTTATTACAGGTAATGATGAGAATAAGTATAATTGTGTTGCAGGCTTTGATATAGAACTTGAATATTCAGATGGTTCGAAAAAGAATATTAATGATATATATTCGGTGTCAGATTTTAGAAAAGATTATACAGAAATAACAGATACCAATTATGCATATTATTTATTTAAAGAAGTTCAAGATATTAAAAAGATTAGAAAAATATATATAAATGGAAATGCTTATGATATAGATACATAAAATATTGCAGGATTTATAAAAAAGTGAAATGGATTTTGGATATGCTGTATAACAACAATAGTTTGAATATAGAAAATTATAACAAAAGTTTAGAAAGGTACAATATATGAATGAAAAGACAAAAAAAATCTCATTAATAATTTTAAGCATTATGTTAATTAATATAATTTTAGATTTTACTAATATTGTAACAAATAATCAAGTGATTGTAATAACAGCAATATTAATGGTTATAGTTAATATAGTATGTTTAATCAAAAATAGAAATAATAAAAAGGCTATTTTACCATATATTGTGAGTTCGATTATATTTATTATTATTATAGTCATGCAATGTTTAAGGGCATACTTTAAATAAAATCTAAAGCCAGAAATTCAATTCAATTTATAAAAAATAGCAAAATATACATATGTTGTAAAGGAGAGATTTTATGAGAAAGAGAATTTTATTTGTAGCATTAGTAGCAGTAGTATTAACTGCATGTGGAAGTTTGAAACAATCAACAGAAAGTAATAACAATGTGGATAATCAAACTATAGGTGAAGCTGTCAGCACAGAAGAGACAACTAAATTAGAACATCTTAATACTGAAGATAATCTGAAGGAAGATATAAAAGATATTACTAATTATGAGATTACAGAGATAAGAATAGATGATGATAGTGGAGTTTATTCTATTACTGATAAAAAATTATTGATGAATTTAAAAGTAAGATGGCGCTAATTGAACCGGAATATAATGATGATTTAGGTCACCCTGAAGGTATAGTAGGTGGCTGGTCAAATATTTATTTTGTTAATGATACAAATGTTTTATATAAATTGTACGTATTACAATATGGAGATGGCGAATATGTGGAATTCAATGGTAAAGCATGCAATAACAAAGAGTTTATAAAAATGTCTGAAGAGATAGACAAAGTAAAAGGTGAGAAGAAGAAAGCAGGAGGAACAATAATTGGAGAAACAACTAAAAATTAAAAATAACATATATTAATTATTTGAAAAACATAATGGACATTAAAAATGTTGAGTCGGTTATAATCGATGTAAATTTATGCAAGTGAGGTAGTGTCAAATAAGTTATGAAAAAAATAAGCCAAAAAAAAGCTCAAGTGAAC
>ERZ772860.614-NODE-614-length-30487-cov-3.498817_pt1 | contig 30487 bp, 30 predicted proteins | sample MGYA00511342_ERZ772860 | MGnify/ENA primary metagenome ERZ772860 (study PRJEB29015, sample SAMEA2737665) | human gut metagenome | biome: human gut; feature: human-associated habitat; material: faeces | place: China | collected 2012 ... | reverse complement strand
AGGTTGGATGTTTTTCTGCTCTTTACTTTTTAGAATATTATCTCGAACTCGCGTTTTATGAGATTCTTTCTGTGAAAATACCCATAACCAAAGCAAATTAGATTTCATTTCAATTTTATCTTAACTGAATTTGTTGCATTAGAAAGTAAAATAGTTGATTCAGCCTTTGGTTTTTTACGCAGAAAATCCGTAACCTTGTAGTCTTGGGTTTTATCAGGCCTGTTAAGAAGACGTACAATGCTGAATTTATTTCTCAGATATGCATGGAACATATATTAAGAAGGCTTCGTATAACCATACAGACAATGCAAATCATTAAGCTATACCCAATCAAGAATATATTCATTTTATTAAACAGATAAATAATGACAAAAAGAAAAATCAGATATGGCAATGATCCGGTATTAAGAAGCAGATGCGAAGAAGTCAAAGTGGTTGATAATAAAATCCGCAGCTTACTTGGAGAAATGCTTGAAACTCTTCATAAAACAGATAATGGAGCAGCTATAGCTGCAAATCAGGTCGGCATCTTGAAAAGACTGGTTGTGATTGATTTTCTCGGTTGCCGTCTAAAACTCGTAAATCCGCGGATTATAGAAAGCCATGGTCTTCAAGAATGTATTGAAGGCTGCCTTAGCTTCCCAGACCGTTTTGCTAAAACCATCAGACCTTATGAGGTTACAATACAGGCATTGAATGAATACGGTGAAGAAGTAGTGATAACCGGCAAAGGTGAAATGGCAAAGTGTTTCTGTCATGAATTGGAACATCTGGATGGAAAGAATTTTTTAGATAAGGCCATTGAAGAAATTGACATGTAGAATTATAGTCAACAAAAGCCGGTTCTCGAATTAGAAAAAGGAGAGAATAATATGCCTTCAAATGAATATTTACAGCAAGTGACCACTGGAGAAGTAGAGGAACTGAACGGAGAAATGGTTCGCTATGAGTATGATGAATCTTGGGCAAAAAATGTATTTTCAAGAACATGAAGATATAGAGAATGCTTTAAATGGCAATAGTATGTCCATTGAACATGTTGGATCTATATCCGTTCAAGGTTTGTGTGCCAAGCCTATTTTAGTAATCATTCTATTTTCCGCCAAAAGGGACAAATACGCTTCTTGCGAAAAAACTCTCGCACAGAACACATGGAAATATGTGCAGAATTATGCAGATGCAAAGTCTTAGGTGGTGACAGAAATATTTAAACATATTGATGCTGAATAAAAGGATATTGATTAACGATATAAACCTGAAATTGTAATTCTTTATATGTGTTTGAGTAAAGTTATTATGATGTGCGGCGTATGTGGTTCTGGAAAGACTACTTACGCCAAGAAAAAAGAACAGGAAGGATATATCAGACTTTCCATTGACGAAGAAATGTGGAAACTTTATGGGAGAAAGGGAATTGATTATCCGGAAGAAGAATATGAAAAATTGTCAGAGCAGGTGGAAGCTGCGCTTCAAAAAAAACTGCTGTCCCTGATTCAGCAAGGAAAAGATGTTGTGATTGATTTTAGTTTTTGGAGTAAGGAAAATCGGAATTTTTATAAAGAGCTAATCCGAAAAGCAGGCGCTGAAACGGAACTTGTCTATATGAAAGCCAGTAAGGAGCTTTTGCAAAAAAGACTCTATAAAAGAAATCAGGTCTTAAATGCCAATTCGCCGTTTGTGATAACAGATGAAATATTGGAACATCATTATTACGCATTTCAGGAGCCATGGGGCGAAGGAGAAAAAGTAATTTTGCAGAAATAGAATATTATGCAGTATTCAAAGGAAGAAAGTAAAGCAATCTGGAATCAAAACGCTGAATTTTGGGATTGTGCAATGGGGGATGAATCAAATGATTTTCACAGAGAAGTTGTCCGCCCCAAAGTAACAGAGCTTCTAAATCCTGATCCAACAGACTATATTTTAGATATTGCCTGTGGAAATGGAAATTATTCTGCATATCTTGCAGAAAAAGCTGTCTCTGTTTTGGCTTTTGATTATAGTGAGAAGATGGTGGAACTGGCAAAAAGCGTCAAAAACGGTATGCCGATAATATTGAGTTTTGTGTAGCAGACGCTACGAATGAAACAAGTCTGATGGCATTAAAAAGAAATAAGCCATTTACAAAAGCAGTCTCCAATATGGCGGTCATGGATATTACCGATATTAAGCCGCTTTTTACCTCTGTTTATAAACCGTCGGGTAGTGTAAACAGAACTGTGTCACGGCTCTGATTTTTTATTCTTTCCCTCTTATTTGTGTGCAGATTTCATATCTGCATACAAATAAGAGGAGCCTCTCACAGGCAAAGTTACATAATCTTGAACCTATCTCCAAATTTTATAGCAAGTTGTTGTGATATCAGTGCCCAATTAGACAGGGGCATAGTCCATTTCCCACTAATGTCTCGATAGGCAAGATACACAAGTTTTTCAAGTGCGGAGTCTGACGGGAACACACCCTTGTTCTTCGTTACCTTGCGCACTTGACGGTGATAACCCTCAACCGTATTGGTTGTGTAGATAAGCTTGCGGATGGCAGGAGTATACTGGAAGTATTCCGTAAGACGCTCCCAGTTGTCGCGCCAGGATTTGATTACTATAGGGTACATCTCGCCCCATTTTTCATCAACCATGTCAAGCTGTGCCAATGCAGAATCCTTGCTTACAGCACCGTATACGGTCTTGAGATCCTTCAGAATTGCTTCCTACATACTTGATTGAGTTGCGGATTTGGTGGACTACACATAGCTGAACGGAGGTTTCGGGGAATACACTTTGGATTGCGTCAGGGAATCCCTTAAGACCGTCTACGCAACAAATCAGAATATCCTGTACACCACGGTTTTGAAGGTCAGTCATAACATTAAGCCAGAAGTTAGCACCCTCACTCTCAGATATATACATATCCAGAAGATCCTTGTGACCAGACTTGTTTATACCTAATACATTCTATATTGCACGAGTGACTGCACGACCCTTATCGTCCTTTACCTTGTAGTGAATGGCATCAAGCCAGCAAATGGCATAGACGGGGTCAAGCATACGTGACTTCCAGGCTGTTATTTCGGGAAGAACTCGGTCGGTTATAGAGCTGATGGTTTCGGCTGAAAGGGTTGTGTTAAACTCACGCTCAAAGTACTTGCTTATATCACGAGTGCTTGTACCAAGGGCATACATGTTGATGATTTGATCTGCCATACCTTCAGCAAGAATGGTCTCACGCTTCTTGACCGTTTCCGGTTTGAAGGAGCCGTCACGGTCACGAGGCGTTTCTACTGTCACCTCTCCATACTTTGTCTGTACGGTCTTGCTCATCTTGCCGTTACGACGATTGCCAGAACTACGGTCAGCACTATTAAGGTGGGCATCCATCTCACCTTCTAAGGCTGCGTTTAGGATACGTTCCAGCATAGGAGCCAAAGCTCCGTCTTTACCAAAGAGTGCTTCACCGCTACGCAGCTGCTGGGCTGCTTTCTTGTAGTCTATTTCCAAATTGTCCATATTATAAAAACTGTGTTAAACTATTATTATTATAGCCTGACACAGTTTATTTTACACTCTCAACCGTCGAAACTGTGTAGCAGTTGAAACTCAATACGATTTCAGTTTATCGCATAATAATACAATGATACGTTATGTTACAGATTTAATATTATTCACCTTATTTTTGTAAGTAAATCTATAAAATTATTTTTAACTTCATCCTCGCTTATTTGTATATTTTTTAGCGTTTTCCTTATATCCGCTTTTTTATTATATGGTGCGTCTGATTCTGTTAGAATCCTGTCACGAGGAATGTTTTCAATAATGTTTCGACCATTTAGGGATATAGTCATAGCCTCATTGATGGAAAAATAGTAACCTTTAGATATAATAGAAGGTATTAAGTCAATTGGGCCAGAATACCAGTGGAAAATTACATTTGGAATGTTATACTCACACAAAAGATCGAGCAGCTCCTTCTCGGCCTTCCTTGAATGGACGCTGATTATTTTCTTCTTGCCTTCTAACTTTTCCAGTAACTTTCTCAATACGTAAATTTGATCCTCTATTGTTGATAATCCTTCTTTTGAGAAATCCAGTCCTATTTCTCCCATATAGGATGTTTGGTCAAGAAGACAATTAAACAATGGCAACTCATTTTTATTTTCTGATGCCAACAATGGGTGCAATCCCAAAGCTAAACGGATATGTTTATATCTTTTCACGTGTGGGAACCCCATCTTAAAATGCGATGGTAGGTTTGTCATGCCAATCACAATATCCCCCACCTTTTCTTTAGCAGAGATATATGCCTCAGGGTTAGGCATCATATCAAAGTGACAATGCGTATCAATAATCATTAATTCCAGCCCAAATATCTAAGAATGGTAGCATTGTTGTCTTCTCGTATCATCGCTCCCAGCTCTGCACGCGTTCTTGCCACCAAATCTACATATTCATCCAAATCATCAAATCCAGCCATCCCCGCAATCCGTAGTTCTTTCTTGATTTCTTCACGCGTCAAGTTCTTTTTAAGAAATTCCAACATGGCAAAGAAATCATTGGGTAATGAATTTGTAATGTTGCGAGACTTTAAATTATATAGGGTTATTAGCCTATTTCCATATGTAGTTGGATCATCTACTCCAGTCATAGCGGCCCTTCTGTACATGCACGGCATGCAGTGTCCACAATGTGTCGCCTCTCTATTGTCGGTAAAGAACTGTTTTTTACTTTTCTTGCCACACGAATTGGATTCAGAGACAATTTGGAGTAAATATTCTTTGTCCGAACAATCCCGAACCATTTCACCTTTAGTCATTTTCACATAAGGGTTCTCTATTCTTGAATAGAATCCTAATGTGGCAATGATATCATTCAATTGCTTCAAAAAGATAGGGTGTGTGGTTCTTGTGCTACAAGAGCTTCGTCTTGATGCAGACAATGGATAATTCAGAGATACAGATCCATTCTCTGGTACTATAACATCACATTTTGAGAATGATGCAACAATTAATGCAATAGAAATAAACATCAAAGAACGCGACCTGCATGAATTCTCTAATGATAAGCCAGGATCCACCATGACTGCAGGAATATAACAGAATCGCTTGTAATACTTTTGAGCGAACAAGTCCTTTAATCTATTCTGTTCAGGTCGGGCAGACATATTACTATCATAATGAGAGGCCAAAAACAACTTTCCTTCAGGATTGTCTGTCAAATAGTCTATCGCACCAATCAAGGAATCCATTCCTCCTGAGAAAAGATTCACTTGGGTGATACCATCGTAGTAGTTCGTGTTTTTGTATCTGCCATAGCGAACGTTTGCCGATCCCACAAAATGACAATTCCAATAATCGCCTGTTAGGAACGAAAGCATTGCATTAAGCTGCCCCTCCAAAGGTTGAAACGCTTGATATTCTGGAATATTAATCTCCACATCAAACTCTCTTGACCATCCGTCAATCGAGTAAATATGCCTTTCCACACTTCTGTCCACAGCATAGGCTATGGCCGATAGATATAAGAGACTAAATGCCAGCGATGGTGATTTACCCCAAAAACGGGCTATAGGGTTCATCTGCACTACCGCCGACGTACACATCACATTACCCTTTGCATCTTCAATCCTAATGGGAATGGTCAATCGAGTATCTTTTTTATTGTAACGCTTCGTACAATAAGTACCAACTTTAATCTTCATTGCCTTGCAAAATAAAAAGTATACGATCAAATTCTTCCTGAATAAAATCTGCCCCTTCTGGTTTGCTCCAATCCACGGTTCTCACATCGCGGCCAACTCTCCCCACTCTTATGTCATCAAGAATCTGCTCCTTCACCTCGTTCATGGCATTTTTCATCGCAACTGAGCCTTTTTCATATTCCAACTTCTCCTCGAAATCCTGTGAAAGATGAACATATACATACATGCCAAAAAAGTAATCTATTATATTCTTAATTTCCTCCCCATTTAGGATTGCGTCAAACTTATCTTCTATTTCATCCACATTGTCGCCAACCAATTCCTGCAAACGATCCATCACATTTTCTATGGCCTCATTTGCAGCAGTACTATCCAGTCCGGCTACCCCAGACTCGACATACTGTCTAAGAAAATCAATTATATTCTGGCAACTTTTGTCTTCTAATGAAGATATACCTCTTTGTTGCAGCCAAGCAGTAAGACCATTACTGACAATTTCTTGGATTACGGAAATAAAGTTGTTTATGACGGCAATACCGCCACGACCTAATGCACGCGAGCCACCACTACTTATCGTATGCCTGCCGCCAGAAGCTTTGACAATGTTTCTGACTGAAGTGTGATAGTTCCTCGAAATGCGTTTTCCAAGTTGGTTCTGCCTTTTCTCGACTTGTGCTGGTGTCTTGTCGTCTGGTGGATTTTTTTGAAGTTCATCCGACTCTTCAACGTCACCTGTCAGCCCTGTCAAAGCAGCAGATGCTTTGCCCCAGTTAGGCTCGCCTTTCACCGTTGGTGTATGTCTGTGTGATGTTCCCATTGTTTTCTATATATTGCTGTTAATTTCCGTTTATCGAACGCATAAGTCGCTTGTTCTTCTCCAGCAACTCTGTCAGTTTCTTGTCACGATTATACCTCACCAAAATGGCTTTGAACTTGTTGCCTAAAGAGTAGGGGATTTTCGTCGTGTCTATTCTTCCTAGAACTCCGAGCATTCGCATATAAGCCCGTTCAACACCATGCATAATACAGAAGTAATACACGTTGTATCCCTCCTTTTCTGTTGGCTCAGTAAGTATCTTTGAGTCAATCAAATCAAATAACTCCTCCAAATCATTCGCGGACATTGCAGCAACCTCGTTCTTGCAGACGTTCTCCCTTACATTATCTGTTGAAGCATTGTAGGCGCGGTTGAATACCCCCCTTACTCGTGTCGAAACAAGGGAGAGCCCGCTCATCTGCTCCACAATAATGTCACGTGACACCCAGAACAACTCCCTCATGTCAACTTCACTGAATTTTGGCGTTTCAGATACAAGTTTTATCAAATCTGGATTATTCCAATCTTGATGTTCACCTAATTCCTTGCCTTTTCCATCAGCATAGTCTTCTATCACCCGTAACTCAGGCGGCGTGCTGAGATTACTCATGACCCATGAATTGAGTTGCTTAAACTGTTCCACATGCTTTTGCTCTATCAGCATCAGTTTCAATAGGGCGAACTTGGATTTTATGTCCGTTATCCCAGACTGCTCCAACAGACTCGTACGCATCTCGTACGCATTCAAGAAACGTTTAATCAATCGAGGATTCCATTTCATAGAATTACCGATAATCGATGAAAATCGGGTAACAAAGCCGATGGTCTCTCCCAATCCTGTAGGAATCTCACTTTTCAACAACGTTTGAATATTCGACCAGCCATAACAATCGAATTTATTATCCTTCGTAAATATAGCGAAATCCTCTCTTACTTTCTTGAAAAGCGTATTATCCAGTATTGATTGACAGAAAAGCAATGTGACGTATGTCTCCACCTCTTTCGGACTTAGAGATGGTATTTTGTATGGAACCTGGATAAACTTCTCCATGTATGAATCACCCAGTTGTGGTCGTTCCTCAGATGCAGCATTGATGATTTCTTTGTATTCACTTTTGATGGCGTTGGTAACAATGTAACTATCTGCTGCTATTACAAAAGCAGTCTTTGGCACATTAAGGAATAGTTTGATAGCTTCTAAGTTTTCAATGATGTGATGAGGCAGACAGCGGTCAAGGTCATCTATCAAAACAACTATCTTCCCCTGCTTGCTTTTGTCTATCAAATCTTTAAAATCCTTTCTAAACTCACGTACTACCTCATATTTTTTCTCTTCATCTTCCGCGTTAAGAGTATCCTTAAGGAATTGTTCTGCTTTATCTCCCGTGAGTAGTTCGCCTAAGTCATCTTGATGATCTTTAAAAGCACTTAAAAGCATGGGGATAATCAATGATGCTCCACCCGTTGTTGCTGCTGTTGCCACTGGAATAACAGTTTTGGCTGAGAATTTCAGCACACGCATCCAGCTGATGGACTTCTTAAGTTTAGCGAAGGCTTTTTTCAAAGCCTCGTATGTTTCAGTAGCTTTATCACCAACCTTTGCAAAGAAACGCTGATCTTTCTCCAAAGCATCAACAATGCCCTGAATTAGTGCCATCTTGGCATCGTCGAAACTCTCAAACGACCAACCGTCAAAATAAACCACGACGGTATCATTATCATTTTTGAGTTCTTCTTCAAGAATTTTGAGGATACTTGTTTTTCCGGAACCCCAATCACCGTATAATCCAACAGTGATTGGAAGGTTTTTATCATTTGTCACCACGCTTTTCAATAATGATGCGTGAACAGTATACCCTAACAAATCTTCTGTTGTTTCTTTATCTGACCACATATCAAATTACTCTTTTCGATTATTCTTTTATTTTAACAAGCTCTCTGGATGCTCTAGTTCCTCTACCAGTTTATCTACCATCGTGCAAGACTTATGCATCGCATAGTTGGTGCCAGTATGTAACGCTCGAAGCTGTTTTGCAAAGCGCTTTGCTAAGTCCTCACGACCATACAGCTGAAGTAAGCTGTATATATCGGGATTTCCTTTCCGATACTTAAAGCCATCATCGCCCATCTTCTTGCGAAAGGCATCTTGCAATTTGTCAATGTAGGCCTCGCGACCAATGCCTGTGTCAAGATACTCAAAATGCAGATAGTACCAGAGTTCAAAGGCTTCATTCGTCCAGGCGCTTTGGAAACCCAACTTGTGGGCTTTCTTGATGGCATCGTTGAAGTCGTCAAAGTCATCCTTGTCAAAGACAACCCACACACGATCAAAAGACATGGCATTCTTTCGCTCCAGCTCCTGCTTTATTTCCAATGTTTTGTCAACCAAAGCTACCGTTGCACGGCCCTCTCCCTCTATTGTCACTTCGCGAACGGTTGAGATATAGTTTTTGATTAGAGCCTCAAAGTAGTGTGGCTCGGTCTTGGTGCCTTCACACACTATCAGGAAGCGCACCAGTTTTTCGCGAACGTTCTCCTTGCGCTTCTTAGAAGCCTTAGCTTCTCGGCGTTGCTGCCTCAGCTTTGCGATTTCTTCTTTTCTCGAATATCCCATTGCAATTTTCTATTTACCAATAAAAGGTATAGCACCATAACGTCCACGGATATAGTCGCGCTTGATATCACGGTCATTGCGGACTTTCCTCCCATCTTCATCCTTGAATTCCACAAGCGAATAGATGTCGGTAGACTCCACCTTGTCCTTCTCTGCAAACCAAATCTGGTCACGACGAACAATGTCCAAATCAAGCAGATTGGTGTCGTGGGTAGCGAAGATAAGCTGTGCTCCATGCTTGTTCTTCTTTGGATCCATAAACAGAAGCACAATATTGCGAGTAAGAAGCGGGTGTAGTTTTGCATCCAGTTCATCCACAATGAGTGTCTTGCCCTCGTTCAATGTATTGAAAATAGGCCCGGAAATTTCTATCACTTTCTTTGTTCCCTCAGACTCCATCATGTTCTTGTGGAAATTACGCTCACCAATCACAAGTCCATTCTCATCATAGACATTATGAGTAGTTATTGGTTCGACGAAACTACCCGTGGCTATGTCTTTTTCCAATTGTGACCTTATCGACTTGGGGGCACTTTCCAAAGCTTCTTTGGGAATATCAACCTTCTTGACCGAAAAACGGGTAAAGCCCAGTTGCAGGGTCTTGAAGAACTCCTGAGCCTGGTCTGCCCCATTCAAATGTTCCAAAAACATTCTGAGCGTAAAGGCTTCATAACATTCGCTGTCAATTCCCGAAAGCACATTGCATTCGCCAAACCAACCTAATATGGAATTGGACTTCTCGCCCTTCAGCTGAGCCACAAGCGACAGGAAGAGACGATTTGAATTAGTCAAATTTTCTTTTCCCAGACCTTCAGGGAATCTTTTCGCTGACACTTCAATTGTGTCTCGCGAGCGCATGAAGAGTTCATACTCTTTTTCGCCAAACCGCTTCTCATATAGCCACTCAGAAATGATGTCGGTTTTGTTATATTCAAAACCATAGCGATAAAGCACCTTACCTTTTATAAACTGTATCTCAAACAACGTAGGTTGCGAGTCAGAGTTTTCATCCAATGCAAAAGGATCGTAAGGTAGTGCATCACCCTCATTCAAACGCACAGAACGTCTGACCATGCTTCGCATAGTAGATATGGCCTGAATGAAATTACTCTTGCCACCAGAGTTTGCACCATAAAAAACTGCCAAAGGAAGCAAACTATACTTACCCTCACTGATTACAGACCCTTTGTGCTCTTTTATTGAACTCGCCTCCATACTAAAAGTACGTTCCAGTTTGAAAGAGCGATAATTTTTGACTGTGAAATTTACTAGCATATCTCAAGATTTTTGTGCAAAGATACAATTGATTTTCGACAGAGACTGTAAAATACGAGAAAAAATCTCAAATACCAAGTGTAATTAATATTGTCTCGGTTTTAAAGGATTGTAAATGCGAAAATATCTCATTTTTAACTTGATTGAATTCTTTTAGTGGGGGTATACATCTTATTGGGATATGACATTTAATTACAAAACAAATTTGAGAATTCAAGATAGCATCTTCCATAGTTGCACTTTCATACCTCTTTTGTGGTTTGTGAAAGTAAAAAAACATTAAAAATACATCTTTTAAGAATTCTCAAGAATCCGCGACATCACTTTTCTACCTTTTAACCCATAAGTACTTGTTACAAAACAACTTGCAAATACAGAGAGTGTGGGGCTCTTCGGAGTATTGAACTTCCAAGTTCTTTAGAGAGTATTGGGAAATTTGTATTTAGAGGTTGCAAATCTCTTGAATCCGTAAGGATTCCAGACCTTGTGACGATAATAGATGATTTTGCCTTCCAGAATTGTGACAATCTGAGAGAGGTTACTCTGGGAAAGTCGGTAAGAGAAGTGAAGCGTGAGTCTTTCGAGAACTGTACGAGGCTGTCGAGGATTTATTGCTATGCACAGAATCCTCCTTTTTTCGTTGATGGATACAGGTGGGTGACATTGTACGTCCCAAGAGAGAACTTGGAGCTTTACAAGCAAGCATACTCCGTTGGCCGTTTCGCCGATATTTGCCCGATAAATTACTACCTGTCATATTATGTGGACGGTAAGCTGTACAACAGAGAACTGTTGGATATTGGAACTCATATCACTCCGCTGGCCGAACCGGAGAAGGAGGGGCATACATTTAGCGGATGGGAGGACCCGATTCCGGACGTGATGCCCACGTATGACGTTGCTGTCGGCGGACGCTTTAAGGTGAACACTTACAAGGTGACCTATATGGTGGGCAATGAGGTCGTGCATGTTGATAATGTGGCATACGGAAGTCCTATTCCGGCCTATGTGTATAGTCCCGAGGATGAGGCTGTGGTCTTCAGAGGATGGATAGGAGAGCGTTATGAGAAGATGCCTGCATTTGATGTCGTTTACACTGCCGATATCGCGAACGGAATAGATGACATTGTCCAGGACAGGGAAATGGATGTCTATGATTTGACAGGCATAAAGGTCGGCACTACGTCAGAGTGGCACACTCTGAAGCAGGGAACTTACATTGTCAATGGCAGGAAGGTAAGGAAGGGATGACTTCTGACTTGTTCCATGGAATTTCGTATGGATGAAGATGCCGCTCTGAAGTCTTTTCGTTTGGGGTAACTGTCATGTGCCTCGGAATATCTCAGAGTGAGAAAAAAGGAGGGCTGGATTCCTGGCAGGGAGTCCGGCCCTTTCGTTGTTTTTGGGCTTGCCGTCCGCTCATGGTGCTGTCCCCGTGAGCTGGCTCAGGCCAGGAGTGCTGATTGCGCATGGTGGTGCGGGGCTTTTGCCCAGTAGGGGTAAGGTGCGATTTCATTGTGAACGGGGCGGGACACTGGTCATTGTGTGTCACTGCTCACTATGATTATTTTTGCAAAACGGCTATAATTGGGAAAAGTCTGTCTTGTTACGGAACATATCAATCTAATCAAGCAGGGTAATTCTATGAGTTGATTCTATACTTCCTCGTCTTTGTCATTGCCTGGTTATTCTATCATTTCCAGTACTTTATATGAGATCCATCAGCATAAAATACAAAGTTTTCATCATGTTCCTGTAGATATGATGCACCAGATTTAATTTGAGTCGCAAGCAATCGACCTGTTGCCTCTTGATTATTGTTTACTTCTTCAATATAGCCATCTATTCCTGTATCAGAGTTAGATGTTTCTCGAAATATTAACCCCATTTCTGTAAGAATTGTTGCTACACGCATTACTCCAATTCTTTCGGTTATTGATGTTTGTGGAAATTTTGGAAGATTCATTTTTCCCTTTTTTATTAACTGGTTACTACCATATGCGAGATAACTTTTCTATTTAGCCCTAGTTTACACGGAACTAGTCACGTTGCTTACAACCTGACCGTGGTCTGGTCAAGGTAGAAATTAGGTTTCCCCTTTCGTCATTTTAAGCGTAAGCGCCTTTTCTTGTCAAAAGAGAATGGAGATAAAGTCTTTCTATATTATAAATGATTTCATTTCTGAACTAATTGGGGTAAAAGACACGGCTTCTAATCCACGGCTAACATGTTGATGGAAGTAAAGATTTCCTACTTCCTTCAGTGCTTCGAGTGCAGATTGTGAGGCTAAAACATACCAACCATCACCAGTTTCATGATTGCTACGATGACGATATTCTACATTACCAGATTTCCAGTAAATAGATTCAACCATCCTGTTGCCGTTCGCATCATTCCATGCAAAACTTCCATTATCAGCGGGCATCCAACCAAGATAGAATGCTAACGCTGGATTGAACGCAATCCAATTTTGTTTGTTGTGCATGCAGGCATAATACCCTCCTCGTAGTACGATAATCTCAGGATCATCTGCTCCGATTCGAAGATATTGCGACGTTTGTCTTAGGAAGGGAGACGAACCAAAAAATCCATCTTCAGTTTGCTCTACAACATCAAACGAAACTCTCATCTTGTATTCTTCGTATGGTATGTCATCGCTATGCTGACGACATTGTAGAAACTGGCCAATTACAAACATATGTTGCACCTCTATCAATTTATCAGCAAACAGTGTTGATTCCGTAGCTTGATACTCCCACCTTTTAGGCATTGACCATGCATCTTTTTCTGTTAATCTCGGAATGAAAACAGGTCTCGGATGCTCCTCGAAATTTATCACAGAAAAATCATTCATCATGAAGACATTGTCGTCATATTCCCCATCAACAATACCACTATCAAGCAGTTCTGAAGCCACTTCCATCATACCATCAATCGCTGGAAGTGAACGAGGCCTTCTATAAGGATAGTATAGACAAATATTCCAATAATGATTGCCAACGGCTTGATCCGACTTATCATCCCAATCTTCCATTGTGCCATTTTCTAGCATAAACTGTACAGCACGAGTAGCAAGATTGATATCTTTAATCCCGGTACAATGCCTTAAGTAACTCATGACATGAGAGACAATGCTCATTATGCTGCATGGATCTTTCCAATCCACATAACCATCGTATGGATTAACATTTGGATTTAGTCTTATTGTTGTAGCCTTAGGCAAATACATTTTATACAATGCTGGAAGTGTTTTTGTGTCTACTACTGGAATATCCTCTCCTAAAGACTTCAAAATTCTCTTTGAGAATAACCTATACTGATAATTCTCCGACACTGCATTTTCCTTAGCCAACGGCATGAAACAGCCTAATACGGTCTCGGACAATTCACGTACATACATGCCAACTTCCAAGATCGTTCGAGTAGAAGCTCCATCTTTTTGCATTATATATACCACATCAGCAAAACCATCTGCAATCATGTATGCCAACAACATCTTTGCTACTTCAGACAGGCTCATGACAGGCATTCCTGCTATGAAAGTTAGCCATGATGCAATTGCTTCCAATACGGATGTGTCTTCAAATTCAACATTTGGGCAATCCTCAGGACATACTGTATCTTCTCTTAATATCCGATTCATGTAGTCAAGCTGCTCTTTGAACAGCCTCAAAATCTCGACATCATCAATCAAAAGATGCGCAATCTCCGCTGCATAGTTCATTTCGGAATAACCAATGTCATTAACCAAATCTGCTGCGAACTGGTTAATGGCAACTTCCTGCCCCTTTGTCCTATCTATCCGAATCAGTAGTTGACAAGCTTTCATACGTGTACCACCATCATAGAACTTTGCCCAACCTGCAGGACTTGAAGCAGCTAATGCTTCCATAGCTTTGTCCCATGCAGCAGTCTTGTCGCCAAGCGCTAACATTTCTTTTGCCTCAGCGGTCAATGAATCAGATTCTCTGTAATAATCTTTGTTTGATTTTTCTAATTTCACATCTGCTTTGGGTTTAGACATCTCTTCTAATTTCTTCAGAAGTGATGCACTATATGCATCGTTGCAATTAGTCAGGATAGCCATTTTAAACTTTTCAGAGAGCTTTTCAAAACTGTTGGCACATATTTGTTGTCCCGTCTTGAAGATGCACTCTAACAGTGAAGTATCAGCATCGTAACCATTAGTAAATGAAAGATGAATCTGTGTATAGAGTCTAATGAGAGCGTTGTACTCTTGTTCATTAGTAATAATACATGATAGACGCTTGATAAGGATAGCTGATACAGATTCAAAATATCCATATTCTTTATCCAACATCCACTTTCCCAATTTCAATCCGGCATCAAGATTTTGAATCATGACACCTTCTAACAATTCTGTAGCTGCCTGGGTGCCTGTTCTAGATTCGCTGCAATCATTGATGTAGTTCAACCTTGACGTTAACCAATGGATGCGCTTTATCGCGTTCTCTGGATCTGCTTTATTCGCATCATTAATCCACTCTGCAAATGTCGATGGTTGATAATCCTTACGATACCCTACACCAAAGGACTCTTTGATTAAACAATGGAATAGAGACATTGCTTTATCATTTTTTCCAAGCATCATCCATGCTTTCCCCTGGTGATAAGTTTCTCTCTGACGCCCATCAAGATCTTGATATTCATACATTTCTGTCTCTATTTCTGACAGCAAGTCTGATACATAATCTTTATCCAGACCATATTCATAAAGAGCGCAAGCGAATTTTCTCTTGGACTCTGCTGTAGCTTTGCAACTTTCTTTTGCGAAGTATTCGCATGCTTGTTTTGCAATTTTTAGTAAGGTTTTCTCTCCAAAACAAGAGGCGACCTCTACAATATATACATAAAAGTCGGAGCGCTGTTGGGAAATTCTGTAGGAATATCGGTTGTAATCAGAAAACTTATAGGCATCAAAGGACTGCATGTATGGCATCGCAACGCCTAAAAGTTGAGCCTCGTCCTTATCTCCTCGTTTTGCTTTTCCTCCCAGCTTTGCTAAAGTAAATACCTTACGCAAATAACTGATCATAAGTCCATTATCCTGATGAGAATTATCATCAGGGACTAATGAGAGTAAGTCATCGTCATAGCCAAGATATGACCTTAGAGTTATGTATCTTATGTGTTTATTGAATTGAGAAAAATTGGACTCATAATCGTTAATGTAGTATGAGCCAAGATTCTCCCAAATTACATTGCAGAGGTAAGAAGCGAGTACTTCATTTGGCATATTAGCTTGCAGACTCAATATTGCCATCTGAAGATAGGGCTTATCTTTTTCTTCCAACTTAGCGAAACACTCCTGTAGAGATTTAAAAGCGTCATGGATCACAAAATCACTTGCTCTGGATTTTATTAACATTGAGAATCTCTCTCTTTGAGCATGGTATTGCAATGGCAATGAGAAAGTTGTACTCTTTGTTACATCAAGATATTCCTCAAGATCATTCCATCTTGATTGTTCCACTAGAGAATCTACAACTTTTCTTTTCAAAAGATAAGCGGAATACTCTGCATCATATTCTACTTGGTCATGTTCTGCGAACGCCTGTAAATAATCAGTAAATTTTACTAACTCCGAATCAATTCTGTCCAACGACAAGAAATACGGAGCAGTGTGTATCCATTCCTCTAGAAGCAAATGACGTTCTCTTAACGCATTGTAGCGATTATGAAACTCATCTGGTTTATGTGACAAGAACTCTGGATATGAAAGTTCAAACAAGATGTTAGCTTCAGCCTTATCTTCTACCTGGCAGAAGTTGCGTGCCAACTTCAATGCATAGTTCGTGTTGCATTTCAGTTCCCGCCCTTCTCGTATCTGCATTTTCGCCATGTCACTATAGCCTAATTCCAAAAACTCATCAACCAATGTCAATGACGAATAGTCTTGCATTTCCATCTGCGACAGTTGGCTCTGCAGGAAGAGTGTACGCATCAGAAGGTACACATCCTTCTTGCTTGATGCAATATGTGCCATTTTTTCCACGTCTCTGCGAACATGCCATAATGGACGGAAGTCTTGCAACTGAGAGAATAGATTATCTGGAGAAACTTCTTTCAGAAAAGCATCATATTCATGCGCCAGATACAAGTATGATGCTACACTCCAGTTATTCATCACTTTCGAATTGAGAGTGTAGTTGGCAAGCGCCTTGTAGTATTTCCTGTTTTGTTCTTCACTATACGCATCATCAAAGGTATCTTTTGCAGTCTCATTGAGAAGATACTGACGAAATGAATTATGAAAGAATGCCAGAGATTGTGCAACTTGATTTTTGACAAAAAGATGGCGAAGTGTATTGTTAAAATCTAGAAGCACCTGTTCGTTTATATTCCACTCTTGGATAAAACCATAATTTATATCTCCAATAATTCGCGATAATAAGCCAAGAAAACTGCGCATTCCGGCATTCGTTCTCATGCATGGAATTATGTCGGCATAGTATGCCTCTATATCGCCATTATATGTAGGGATGTCATCGAGAGTTTCTGTATTTTTTGTATCCGAAATCTGATTAAGGATATACCGAAGATACAATGGGTGTCCTTGTGATTTAGACATGCAAGCCTCTACCACTCTGTCGCTTGCGATTTCCTGTCCCATGAGTTTCACCATCAATTGCTTCACTTCGTCCTTCGCAAGTGATGGCATTAAAATTGTTGAGCCACCTTTCTTGTATTCTTCCAGAATTGTTCGATTCAATCTCAAGTTCTTGAAATACTGGCTCCCCAACACGAATACAACACCATCAGGCACTTCTTGTACCGATGGTAGAACCTCCAACAGTGTATGAATACAGTCTTTATATTCTCTATCAATATGGTCGAGTCCATCAACCACAATGACAGTACAAAGGCCTGTTTCTGTATAATGCAGATGAACAATCTCCAACAACTCAACGAACCGATTCTTTAGAAATTGATATTCCTTGTATGCCAGAGTGTTATTTTGAGATTTGAATCCTTCACGCTCCATCATCTTAATGAGATCGAACAAGAAGGTTGTGCGTTCTCCTCGGTCTGAATCGTTCACTAATTGTGCTGAAGGTCTGGTAAAATCGAATGCATAGTATCGAATACACTTATTAGGAATTTGCTTTACCCACTGAGTAATCAACGTTGACTTACCCGATCCTGGTGTTCCTTCAAGAAATAGATATCCTTTCTGCCGAGATTTCAAAAGTGTATTGAGCTGAGAGATAGCAGCTTTATTAGGTTCATATTCTGACGGTAAGACATTAAGGTTGTGGTCATACTGAGTCTGGACACGTGCTCTCCATCCTAATTTCCGGATAATATCGTCCATAGAAGCAATAACCTGACGTTCTTTGCTCGCCGCCATTTCCTGTATCAGCCTATTTATATCAAGCAAATCAGAAATGCGCTGGCACGTGTGCTTCTGTGCTATATTAATCGTCTCTTCTACATAATTTGGAGTAAAGCAGAACAAAGGCCAGAATTCAGATGATTGTCCTTCTGTCAGCCCAGTTGTTTCATTCAACTCATCAAGCACCACAGCCCATTTGTCTGACAATTCTGCAGATGAACATAACGGCGTTATCACATTCACCACATAATCAGCGAACGTTCCAAGTGTTTTACCATCATTACCCTTGATACTTCTATCGGCCGTGCTGCACTTCCTGTTTGTCAACAAGTGAGGTATAACAACTTTGGTAGGATATATCGCTTTTATTTTCTTCCATCCCTCTGCAACTTGCTTGATAAGCGACTTAAAATCAATATAGGTAAAGGTATCATCACTATTAGTCCACTTGACCTGATAAGCATGTACCTCCGTGTCAGTTACATAACAGATGTCATCCAATTTGCCAACATTATCCTCTGCGTCCGCTACTCGAATGCATTCTAGATTCCCATTGAGAATACAGTCATAAACACGACGAGAAAACTCATCGTATTGGGCGCGATAGCCTCCCATGGCACCACGCTCACCATTACCTGAAGGAATTATAGTTTTGACAACGTCATTCATAAGTGACTGAAAAAAGATTAAATAATAATCAATTCAAACATGATGCGTTATGGGCAAATTATAACACCTTAGAAATCCTCCAACTCATCCATCAACATTCCAAGCTCCGAATATGTATAATCTCTGCCACTTTTCAGTTTCTCTTCCATTGACTGTTTGGCATTGGCCATAGCATTTTCAAGGCTTCCACCATTGCGCTCAAAGTAACCGTGAAGTCCCTTGGTCTTGATGAAGAACTCTATCGTTTTCCGATACTCGACACATTGGTTGAGGTCTTTAAGCAATGGCTCCTGCTCATCATATGAACGTGATGTGTAGCGGAAATAGTAAAGGAAGAATAGTTCTGTGCAGCGATGAGTCTCGAAGAACTCGATCTCGCAGTAGATGCCTTTCTTTGGCTTGTTTATGGGCTTGGCATACTTGGCCTTTAGCTTCTGATATTGTGAACGCTCTGGCTCTTTGTCCTTCGTGTCCATGTCGATGATGCAGAAGATGTTGCTGTAGCCCATGGCAATGCCTTCTTCTATCTTCGCTTCAAGTTCCTTGAGGTTTGTATGCTTGGGGTAGTCTGGCTTGATAGTCAGACGCTTGAATACATCGCACAGGGATTTGAAATAGAAGAACTCGGTTGGCCCTTCTCCTAAGATGAGTGCTGTCTGTCGTTGCTTTCCCATATTAATCCTCCAGATTTATAAAGATACTACCCAGTTCTGGTTTTGCACCTAATCGCCCAATGCGATACGAATTGTATATCGACAGGTTCTTATGTAAGCCAAATGAATCACCACGAGCATACTCGGATGATGCGGTCTCTTTGTTCTTCTCCACAAACCACACGACACCTCTGTTCTCATTGATTAAATCCTGAGATAGGAGCGTTGTTTCCTGGCTCGTGATTATCAACTGCGATTTCTCCGAGTTGAAAATGAAAACATTAAGATAGTAGTACAACAAATCATTGTGCAAATCCTCTCCTAATTCATCAAGATAGTACACATGGGAACTTGTTATCATATCATATAACGCATCCAATATGCGTATGTATTTTATCGTACCTTTCGACTGCCATTTGAGTGGAATGTTAAAATCTCCATTAATAGAATGATTGACAAACGCTACAGAATCAGCAGTCGGTTTAAGTAAGGCCTCTTTCATTTCCTGAGGAATGTTTTCCTTTTGAATGCGCTCCCGATATTCCGATGGAACGAAACGGTCTTCTATAATAGGTTTATATTCTAAGATGTTCAAATCAGCCTTTTGCAGCATTGTGTTATAGAATTTACGCTTTGGGGGAGTGTTGTAAGCATCCTTTAAGATTTCAACAATACCTTTTTCTCCATCACCATCCACATCATGATAATTGTCCATAATCCAACTATGGAGCCCATTGAAGGGTGCGATATCCTCTTTCAGCGCAGCCTTACTGCAAACAGATAAGACACTATGGTTATTCAATGTGTTCTCACGAATACTTTCTTGGGTTTTAACCTGTAGTTTCAGACTTGTACCAAACTTGACATCGGCCTGTATGTTTTCGCCAACAAATGAACGCTCATAAAATAGTGACTTTGACTTGTTGGGATAATAATACAAGACTTCATTCAAAATGTATTTCTCGTTAAATGACACATCGTAATCATATCTGATGCCATTAGCATAGAATGACACATGCATCTCAATGGGGGCGTTCTTTGTGAGAATGAAAGGAATACTGCCATTTATTCTTTGGGTTGCATCAGACTTAGGCAACACCAGTAAGCGAAATACTTCATTTAATGCAATCAACATATTTGACTTGCCTGAAGCATTTGGACCATATAGGATGCCTAATTTATACAAGAACACGCCATCGGCAACTTCTGTAACAAGTTCCGATGAGGGCCCCTTTGCTAAGAAATTCAATTCTTGCTTGTCGCGAATGGAAAGGTAATTTTTTACCCAAAAATCTCGTATCATATCCTAAATATTTTATTTGTTTTCGTAATTTTGCTACAAAAATGCAAATAATATTCGATAAACACAATATATTATCAATTAATTTTTGTAATTATTATACGTTTTATATGTATTTAACTTTATATTGTATGTAGAGATAGTAAATTTGTACAATTTACGCTTCAAAGTTATTGCCCGATAATCCATTCTTCTTGTGAATCAGCAAAGGGACTGCATAGGATAGTAGTTCGTAATTCCAACCTCTTGACGTAATCACACACGCGTACTATAATAATATGGTATAGTCTAGCCTCCGAACTTGCACATCAAGACCCGTATTTCCTCAATGTACAACTGCGACAGGCTGTCGCAGTTTTAGATTACTAACGAAGAAAGTATACACGAAAGTTATAATAACAGCTTAGGATCTGCACATTTTCATCGATTTTGAGGTGTAGGAAAGTTAAAAACGTTAAATCTTCGTCTTTTTCATCCTCCATTAAATCCATATAATCACTTTTCTACCGTTTTAATCAAAACAAATTGGTACACAACAAGTTGCAAATACTGCGTGGAAAGTGCTACGGCTTTACGCATTTTGTAGTCATTGTCAGTAATCACATACTTAGGTTTTTTGCCTATGGTAAGTATGTTGGATTCCAAAGTCTCATGTACAGTCTGAGCTATCCACCCAGGTTGCACGTTAAACCCAATGACTCTGATGTCATCAAGCTGCAACGGACGGCCATGATGTTCGGCTGGAACGGCAAATACGGGGAGTAATTTTTCGCTGCCTATCATCATGCATTCATCTATTATTACTGCATAGTCAATATTCTTTAAAGCCTCTGGCGTATGCTTCAACTCGTCCAAACCACACTTGCGAGTCCAATAATCTATAGTGTTATAGGATGGTACATTATCCACAAGGCCGAATGTAAGATCTGCTAATCTTTCAATAGCCTTAACAATGTCTCGAGTACTGCAGTTTGTTTCGCATCTGAGCGTAATTGCATACTTGACAACGAACTCTGAGAACTGATGCCTTGGAATCCTTTTGCAATATTCTGAGGAACTCGGTCCATAGTTAGGGTTGAGGCTTTTTTTTAGCATCTGCTTCCATCTGCGCAACCTTTGCCTCCAAGCGAGCAATTTTATTATCTCTGCGCTTTAGTTTGGCATTGGTGTTTTTGAGACGCTTTTTTAGGTTGATGCTGGTATCTTTTTTTACCATGGATATTTCTGATTTTAGTTATTTTATTGTTGTAAAGTTACTAAAAATCAGCGATTTTGGCAAATTTTTAAAGGATTATCCTATGCTTAAAATATTAAATAACGACAAGTTTACGACCGCTCAAAATAGACATTCTTTAGTCTCGCTAAAAATACCTATTTTGAACACCCTACCTTTCAGGGGCAGCTGCGTCGCGCGAACATTCGCCTCAGTCCTTCGCCTATGGAGAATTGGTAACGGCGTTGACGGCTTGGCAATCTTTCCTCTTTCTCCGAATATTCCCTCCTTGTTCTGTTTAAAAAGCAGAGGCCTTCCCTGCAAGCAAAGCAGGAAAGGCCTCCAGCGTATAAAGATGTGATATATTACATGCGTTCGTGGAACGTACGTGAGATTACCTCGAGCTGATGTTCGCGGCTCAATTTCACGAAGTTCACAGCGTATCCGCTCACACGGATGGTGAGTTGCGGATAGTTTTCAGGATGTTCCATAGCGTCTTCGAGCATTTCGCGGTTGAGGGCGTTTACGTTTAGGTGGTGTGCACCCTTGGTGAAGTAGCCGTCCATCATCGTCACGAGGTTGTCGATGCGCTCTTCAGGCGTTGGGCCGAGAGACTTTGGCACGATTGAGAACGTGTTGGAGATACCGTCCTGAGAGTCGCGGTAGCGCAGTTTGGCAACAGAAGCCAAAGAAGCCACAGCACCGCTCTTGTCGCGGCCGTGCATCGGGTTGGCACCCGGAGCGAAAGCCACGCCAGCTTCACGTCCGTCAGGCGTAGCACCCGTCTTCTTGCCATACATTACGTTTGAAGTGATGGTGAGGAGCGAGAGCGTTGGGCGAGCGTTCTTGTAAACAGGCAGTTTCTTCAGTTCTTCAGTGAAGAAGTAAACGAGGTCAACGCCGAGGTGGTCAACGCGGTCATCGTTGTTGCCGAAGCATGGGAATTCGCCGTCGATGTCGAAGCCTTCCGTCAGGCCTTCAGCGTTGCGGCGTGCCGTCACCTTGGCATACTTGATGGCAGAGAGCGAGTCGAGGGCAATTGACAAGCCAGCAGCGCCATAAGCGATGTTGATGCGCGGGTCGGTATCAACGAAAGCCATCTGGGCCTTTTCGTAGTAATACTTGTCGTGCATGTAGTGGATGATGTTCATTGCCTCGTTGTAAACGCGAGCAATCTGCGCCAGGACGAGCTTGTAGTTCTTCATCACCTCTTCGAAGTTGAGCGTGTCGCTGGTCAAAGCGGGGATGCCTTCCACCATCAGTGTGCCCGTCTTCTCGCAACGTCCGCCGTTGAGCGCCAGCAAGAGTGCCTTTGCCAAGTTGCAGCGTGCGCCAAAGAACTGGATCTGGCGGCCGATGTCCTGGAACGATACGCAGCAAGCGATTCCGTAGTCGTCGCTGTGGCGCACTTCGCGCATGAGCGTGTCGTTTTCATACTGAATTGAGCTGGTGTCGATTGAAACCTTGGCGCAGAAGTTCTTGAAACCTTCCGGAAGTTCAGGGCTCCAAAGCACTGTCAAGTTAGGCTCTGGTGAAGGACCGAGGTTGTAGAGCGTCTGGAGGAAACGGAAGCTGGTCTTCGTCACCTTCGTGCGTCCGTCGTTGAAGCGTCCGCCCAAAGATTCCGTCACCCATGTTGGGTCGCCGGCGAAGATTTCGTTGTAGGCAGCCATGCGGAGGTGGCGCACCATGCGGAGTTTGATAACAAACTGGTCGATGAGTTCCTGTGCAAACGTCTCGTCGATGAGGCCGTGCTTGAGGTCGTGCTCAACATAGATGTCGAGGAAAGAAGACACGTTACCGAGCGACATGGCGGCACCATCCTGCTCCTTGACAGCAGCCAAGTATGCCATGTAAACCCACTGAACAGCCTCCTGTGCGGTCTGTGCTGGGCGACCCAGTTCGAGACCATACATTTCGCCCAGCACCTTAATTTCCTTCAATGCCTTAATCTGCTCAGCCACCTCTTCACGCAAGCGGATGCGCTCGTCGGTCATCGGGCCAGTCAGGTTGTGGAGGTCTTCCGTCTTGGCTTCAACCAAGCGGTCGATGCCGTAGAGAGCCAAGCGGCGGTAGTCGCCAATGATACGTCCGCGGGCATAGTTGTCGGGCAGACCCGTGAGGAAACCGAGAGAACGGAAGCGGCGGATTTCTTCAGTGTAAACGTCGAATACGCCGTCGTTGTGAGTCTTGCGATAGTGGGTGAAGATGTCCTTCACTCTTGGATTAACTTCCTTGCCATTTTGTGCGCAAGCTTTTTCAACCACCTTGATGCCGCCGAAAGGCTTGATGGCACGCTTGAGGAGTTCGTCGGTCTGCAAACCCACGATGAGTTCGTTCTCCTGGTCGATGTAGCCAGGTTTGTGTGATGTGATGGTAGAAACCGTGTCTGGGTCGAAAGAACGCACGCCATTGTTATTGCGCTCTTCTTCAAGAGCTTTGAGACAGATGTCCCAGATGCGCTTAGTGCGTTCTGTTGGGCCAACGAGGAACGAAGCGTCGCCCTCATACGGCGTGATGTTTTTACGAACGAAGTCCGTAACGTCGATTTTCTGGCTCCATGAGCCGTCGATGAAATTAGAGTACAAATCCATAAAATAGTATTTGTGGGTTTATAATTGAGTTTTTTCAGAAGTAGGGGAGAGGTGTGTCATATTATATTGTTCTGCACACTTCATGTGCGTGTCTTTACATATATCATTTATTGGCCATGAAGCCCAAATGGCACACTCTCAAAACATTGGCGTTATGCCTTGAATTTGATTTTGATACAAAGTTACAATATTTCGTTCGGTTAGGCGCTATATATCCGTATGTATTTTCACAGATGGGGCGTTTAGTGTGCAAAAATACCTATAAATGGGGAGAGGAAATGCCCAAAGACGTGGTGCATTACCAAGCTGGTCAATTTCCACCCGAAGCCCCATTGAGCCATGCCAAGCCCTTCGCACTCAACAGATATTTCTGTCGAGGGTGTCGTGGGTTGTCGGGGTAGCACATTCTCACGAGCCCTTGATTGATGGCAGGCGTGAGGTACGTGGCCAAAAAGTTGGCTCGTGCCTTCAATCCCATGTTTTCCATCATCTCCCTGACGGAAAGTTCTCTCGTGGCGATGGCGAGAAGCAGCGTTTTCAGAGAGTTTGGCACATTGATGTTGTTACTTGTCTTGTGCTTGTCCTATTCGTTCCACTCTTCGGGGGGATTAACCAGCATGTGTCGGTTGCGCAGTTCGTTTATGAAGAACAAGGCTGTGGCGCGTGTGTTGCCTTCGCAGAAAGGGCTGTTTTGGGGCGTAATGCAATAAATTTCCAGTCTGCTGCAAGAAAAATTAGCAAAATGTTTGCTGCGCGAAAAAAAATAGTTACTTTTGCCAGTGTTAAACCGTGGGGCCCGTATCGCGGGTCGCATCGACAATCAAAATAATAGACAATTATGACATTCGCACAGTCCTTTTATTTTTACGCTTATTTTTACTTTGCTGAGCAAGCGAAGCGGGACGTCGTATGCCATACGAAATAACATGATTCAAGCATTTTACAATCCCGCTTCTGTAAAGGAGCGGGATTTTTTGTTAAAACAAACCGTATGAAAGTAGCAATTCAAGGCATAAGGGGGTCGTTTCACGATATTGCCGTCCATGAATATTTCCAGGGCGAGGAACTCGAAATGGTGTGGTGTAACACCTTTGAAGACCTCTTTGCCACCATGAAGGAAGACGACAACTGCTTGGCATTGATGGCCATCGAGAACACCATTGCGGGCAGTTTGCTCCACAATTACGAATTGCTACGGCAGAGCGGCGCGACCATCATCGGCGAACACAAACTGCACATCGAACACAGCATCATGTGCTTGCCTGGCGAAGACTGGGCCGACATTAAGGAAGTCAATTCCCATCCTGTGGCCTTGGCGCAGTGTCGTGGGTTCCTTCAGCGTCATCCGCAAATCAAAGTGGTGGAAGCCGAGGACACTGCTGGAGCGGCAGAGAAGATCAGTCGGCAAAAGCTGCACGGACACGCCGCCATCTGCCATGCCGGAGCCGCGCCAATCTACGGCATGCGCCTCCTCGAAAAGAGCATCGAAGACAACAAACACAATTTCACGCGCTTCCTCGTGCTCTGCGACCCCTGGAATGCCGACCGCCTGCGCGATCTCCACGCCACCAACAAGGCCAGCATCGTTTTCACCCTGCCGCATGAAGAAGGGTCGCTCTCGCAGGTGCTCAGCATCTTCTCGTTCTATAAGATAAACCTCACCAAAATCCAGTCGTTGCCCATCATCGGGCGGGAATGGCAATATCTTTTCTATATTGACGTGACCTACGACGACTATATGCGCTACCGCCAAAGCATCGATGCGGTGCGCCCACTGATTAAAGAACTCAAAATATTAGGAGAATATGAAGGTAAATAACCAGCCAGACATACAGCCGGCCCAACGCCTCGACAGTGTGCAGGAATACTATTTCTCACGCAAAGGCAAAGAAGTGGCCCGCATGAATGCTGAAGGCAAGAACATCATCTCGCTTGCCATTGGCAGTCCCGATATGCCGCCTTCGCAGCAAACCATCGACACCCTCTGTCGCGAGGCGCAAAACCCCAATGCCCACGGCTATCAGCCAACGGTGGGCATCCCGCAGTTGCGCGAGGCTATGGCCGATTTCTACAAGCGTTGGTATGAGGTCGACTTGGACCCCCAAAGCGAAATTCAGCCCCTCATCGGTTCGAAGGAAGGTATCTTGCACGTGACGTTGGCCTTCGTCAATCCAGGCGACAAGGTCCTCGTGCCCAATCCAGGATACCCCACCTATACATCACTCTCGCGTCTGCTCGGCGCTGAGGTGGTCAACTACAACCTGCGCCCTGAAAACGGGTGGCAGCCCGATTTCGACGAATTGGAAAAGATGGACCTGACGGGCGTGAAAATCCTGTGGAGCAACTATCCCAACATGCCGACTGGAGCACCAGCCTGCAGGTCAACTTACGAAAGACTCGTTGACTTTGCCCGCCGCCACAACATTCTCGTGGTGAACGACAACCCATACAGCTTCATCCTCGGCCACGAGCATCTGAGCATCCTGCAAGTGCCAGGCGCCAAAGACGTGTGCATCGAGTTCAACTCCATGAGCAAAAGCCACAATATGCCGGGATGGCGCGTCGGCATGCTCGCCACCAACGCACAGTTTGTCAAATGGATATTAAAGGTGAAGAGCAACATCGATTCCGGAACGTTCCGCCCCTTGCAACTCGCCGCTGCTGAGGCTTACCGCAACGACGATGCCTGGCATGAAGAAGCCAACGTGAATGTCTATCGCCGCCGCCGTCAGCTCGCTGGACAAATCATGGACGCCCTCGGCTGCAAATATGAAAGTTGGCAGGTCGGCATGTTCCTTTGGGGACGCATCCCCGACAGCTGCGCCAATGTGGAAGACCTCACGGAGCGTGTGCTCCACGAAGCCCGCGTGTTCATCACGCCCGGTTTTATCTTCGGCTCAAATGGACAACGCTACATCCGCATTTCTCTCTGCGCCAAGGAAGATAAACTGGCAGAGGCCTTGGAGCGCGTCAAGGCAATGAACTGAGTTTCCCCCCAAAAATACTATATTATACAATCCCCAAACAACCCATAATATGCCTCTCGAATTAAAACCCCTCAATTTCCCTGGTGTGGAAATGAAACGCCCGGTGATTATCGCCGGTCCGTGCTCCGCTGAAACAGAAGAACAAGTGATGAACACCGCCACGCAGTTGGCAAGCAAAGGAATCAAGATTTTCCGTTCCGGTATCTGGAAACCGCGCACCAAGCCCGGCGGCTTTGAAGGTGTCGGCGTGACGGGTCTTCCTTGGCTGCAGCGCGTGCAGAAAGAACTCGGCATGCTTGTTTCGACGGAAGTGGCCACGCCCAAGCATGTGGAAGCTTGTCTGGAAGCTGGCATCGACGTGCTCTGGATTGGCGCACGCACCGTGGCCAACCCCTTTGCCATGCAAGAACTGGCTGACTCATTGCGCGGCGTTGACATCCCCGTGCTGGTGAAGAATCCCGTTAACCCCGACCTCGAACTCTGGGTGGGCGGTCTGGAACGCATCAATGGAGCGGGCATCAAGCGCCTTGGCGTCATCCACCGCGGTTTTTCAACCTACGACAAGCGCATCTATCGTAACCTCCCCATGTGGCACATCGCCATCGAACTGCGCCGCCGTTTCCCCAATCTCCCCATCTTCGGCGACCCCAGCCACATCGGCGGAGCGCGTGAACTCGTTGCTCCTTTGTGTCAACAGGCAATGGACCTCGGTTTCGACGGACTCATCGTTGAGAGCCACTGCAACCCCGATGCCGCATGGAGCGATGCCAAACAGCAGGTGACGCCAGATGTCCTCGACTTCATCCTCGACAAACTCATCATCCGCAAGAGCGTGCAGAGCACAGAGAGCCTCACGGCATTGCGCCACCAAATTGACGAAATCGACAACGCCCTCATCGAGCAGTTGGCAAAGCGCATGCGCCTGAGCCGCGAAATCGGACAATATAAAAAAGAGCACGACATGACCATCGTGCAGACGGGACGCTACAACGAAATCCTCGACAAGCGCGGCGCACAAGGCGTGCTCTGCGGTATGTCGTCCGACTTCATGAAAACGGTGTTTGAAGCTATTCATGAAGAGAGCGTACACCAGCAAATTGAAGTGATGAACAAAAATTGATAGGGAACGGGGCGGTTGGCTCTCCAGCCGCCTTCTCTCCAAAAAACGGAATATGAAAATCTTGATATTGGGAGCGGGCAAGATGGGCTCGTTCTTTGTGGACCTGCTGAGTTTTGAACACACCACCGCTGTCTACGACATCGACCCAAAGCGACTGCGCTTCATGTATAACACCGAGCGCTTTACGACGCTTGAGGAAATCGCCGAATTTAAACCAGAATTGGTCATCAACGCCGTGACCTTGAAATACACGCTTGATGTCTTCAAGCAAGTGATGCCTTATCTGCCCTCCGACTGCATTTTGAGCGATATCTCTTCTGTCAAGACGGGGTTGCGCGAGTTCTACGAGCAGTGTGGCCGCCGTTATGTCTCCACTCACCCCATGTTTGGCCCGACGTTTGCCAACCTCGGCGCCCTGTCGAACGAGAATGCCATCATCATCACGGAGGGTGACTATATGGGCCGCATCTTCTTCAAGGACCTCTACAGCCGCTTGGGGCTTCACATCTGTGAATACACCTTCGATGCTCACGATGAAACCGTTGCCTATTCTTTGGGCACCCCCTTCGTCTCCACCTTCGTGTTTTCTGCCGTCATGAAGCATCAGGACGCTCCCGGAACCACCTTTAAGCGCCACATGGCCATTGCCAAAGGAGTGCTCGGAGAAGACGACACGCTCTTGCGCGAAATCCTTTTCAATCCGCGCATGAGCAGTCAGGTCGGAAAAATTCGTGATGAACTGAAAGACTTGATGGACATCATCGACAGCAAGGACGAAGCACGCTTCAATGCCTATCTGAAGAAAATCCGCGAACACATCAAATGAGGCGTAACCATTTTTGAGTTGCTTCCGCCTCTCAGTAAAAACAACCCCAGATTGCTTTCCGTAATCTGGGGTTGTTTTTGCTACAGGCCTCAAAGCCCAAGAAAATGGCTGGGCGGAATTACTTTGCTTTCTCCTTGCGTTCGCGACACCTTTGCCTGTCTCGTTCGCGACACCTTCGCCTGCGGGCAGATGATTTATAGGACGAAAAAATAAGTTGCAAAACATGTTTAACTTTATTTATTAACTGCCCAGCGCCATGTTTTTATTATTATCCGTATTTTTGTCAGACAAATAAGATCTAGCGATAATTCGAAACATGGAATCTTTAGAACTACAAGGCAAGAGTAGCACATTGGTTGATCTGGTGGAGGAAAAACTGCTGCAATATTTAAAGGAAAACGATTACTGCATTGGCAGCGTCATTCCCAATGAAGCAGAACTCTCTTCCTCGTTAGGCGTGGCCCGAAGCGTTCTCAGGGAAGCTTTGAGCCGCTTGAAGATGATTGGAATGATTGAAAGTCGCACCAGGAGAGGTATGGTTATTAAGGAACCATCTCTTTTGGGTGGCATGAAGCGTCTCATCGACCCGAGAAATCTCAGTGAGAATACGCTGTGTGACCTTCTGGAGTTCAGAATGATGCTTGAAATCGGAATGACCTACAAACTTTTTGAGAATCTCACCGACAAGCATTTAAAGGAACTGGAAAATATCGTCAAAATGGAGGTCGTTTTGGGATGCAATGAATATTCACTGGCGAGTGAGGTGAATTTCCATTCAAAGCTGTATGAGATAACAGGCAATTCAACTATCATTGAATTTGAACGGATTATTTATCCGCTGATGGAGTTTGCCAAAGAAAAATTCCACGAGCACTTGATGCCCCTGAATCAAGAGCTTCTTCAACGTGGGGAATTGGTCACTCATGCAGACCTCTTAAAGCTTCTCGTAGACAGAGACGAAGAAGGCTACAGGAAAGCCATCGGAAAGCATTTGAGTGTGTATAGAATCTTCCTGAAGAATATGAGAAACCGCGAATAACAGGCTTTGACAGTCTGTGGAATGGACCTTTGTCTTATCGAATGAAACACTTATACCATGAAATTACGTTACTTAATCTCGATTGCCATAGCAGCAATTCTCTTCCTCTCTGCCGAATTGAAGGCGCAGGTGCGCGTCGTTGTCGAACAGCCAGTTGTTCCCGTGTTGATTGGCAAACCCTATAACCCTGTACTGAAACTGGATTTTATAAAGGAGAAGCCCTGCAATGCAAAAGTCTGCCAACTCCAGTTCTCGCTGGCCGGAGATGTGGGCAGTGTTGAAAACGTTGCGTTGTATCCAGCCTATAAGAACGGGCGAATCGCGCCTGAAAA
>ERZ772860.613-NODE-613-length-30637-cov-5.251946_pt1 | contig 30637 bp, 15 predicted proteins | sample MGYA00511342_ERZ772860 | MGnify/ENA primary metagenome ERZ772860 (study PRJEB29015, sample SAMEA2737665) | human gut metagenome | biome: human gut; feature: human-associated habitat; material: faeces | place: China | collected 2012 ... | reverse complement strand
GACCGTACGCGCCGGAGCTTGGGTTCGTGGCTGCGACATTCCAACCGGACTCATGAGAAATGATGTACACGGTGGCGGTGAAATCGGCCTCGGAATAGCCGCTGGACAGCAGATAATCGTGAGCCCACTGCTGCATTTCGCCAGCCGGCACGGTGGTGCCGATCGACGCTGCGGCCGCGGACGGCGTGGACGAGGAGCCGGTGCCGACGAGGATCACCTTGTCGGTCGGAGCCTTCTTCACGAAAGAGCTGATCATATTGGAAGACATGACCTTGCCGCCGGACTTGGTGACGAGGTTCGTGGTCTCCATAACACCGTTCGCGCCTTCGGTCTCGACCTTCTCCTGGCCCTTCGGCAGGCTGGAGGTCTCCTTCTTGACCGTGTTGAATGCGATATCCGTATCAGACACCTCAACGGAAGCGCCGGCACGTTCGATCTTGATGACGGTGTTCTCGTTCACCTTCGTATCCAAAGACGGGGAAACGGTGTCTTCCGTATCAAGGGTGATGTCGCCCGCGTCAAGCACGGACTTCACGTCGGTGAAATGCATGCCGGGAACCACGCGGGTCTTGCCGTTGATCTTCACGGTGACGTACGAAGTATCTCCGGGAAGCGCCTCACGGGCGTTGCCACGGGAGGCTTCGATGCTGTCGGTGACGGAATACGCGGTGACCTGCTTGGCAGGAGACTTCTCCGCGGTGGCGTACAGATTATGCGACACGATGCCGCCAGTGGCCAACAGCCCCACTGCCGCAACCGTTGCGACAATCTTCACCATCTGAGATTTGCCCGGCAAGGCAAACGTAGTTGGTTGGGCATGTTTCTTATGGCTAGCCATTCTGCTCCTACATCGGGTACAATTCCTCGGCGGATTCCGTGCCTGGGGCACGGCGCACAACCGCTAGGGTTCCGCCGGAATGCGCGCAACTGCATATAGTCTACCGCACCCCAAGGAACTTGAAGATAACGTATGCAACGCGCAGGCGACGGGCCGAATCATCGTTCCGACTGACTACTTGGCGTTTTCACTTTGGCGTCTCCGCTGGAAGCGGTGTCCCCATCGGAAGCGGCCGCATCCATATCCAACGCCTTGGCCTGGCTGATCAGATCATCCAAATCGGAAGCGCGCAACGCGCCGGCCTGCTGGAAGATGATCTGCTGCTTCTTGACGACCATCAGCGTCGGCACTGCCTGAACCTTGGCCGCGGCGGCCAGATCGGGATTCTGATCGATATCCACCTTCGCGAAATAGACGTCCGGATTCGCCTCGCTTGCCTTCTCGAACGTTGGGCCGAATGCACGGCACGGACCGCACCACGTGGCCCAGAAATCCACGAACACCAGATCATTGGATTCGACGACCTGGTTGAAATCCTGCGAAGTGACTGCATGCGTTGCCATATGCGTTCCCCATTTCCCGGCTTACGCTATAAGCCGATTTCAAAAAACAATATCGTGCAATGCTGCGCAATATTGCGAAAGCCCGTTTGCGAAAAGTATATAGCCGCACGCCACGCAAACACACTGCCGCACCCGATTGCGCTATGGGAAGAATCGGAAGCACGTGACATTCACATGCCGTGCGTGATAATGGAATCATGCCAGTGATGAATGATGAAGTGCCCGACGAGGGCGATTTCGACGCCAACCGCCATCGCGGGGAATTCGACGACATTACGCCGGAGGATTTCATCCGCGGAATGGGCAACCCTCCGGGATGGCTCCCATCGGACGAAATCAACCGCATGCGCCACGAAATACCGATTCCGTACGTCGTGGTCGTGCCGGTGCGCACCGACGATCTCGGCAGGGTGGCGCAAATCGGCTCGCTGCTGCGCGTCACTGACGACGGCGGTATCGAACGCACATTGATCGCCGGACGTGTGCTCTATCACGAATCGTTGCGTGAAGCGGTGGCGCGCAACGTCGCAAAAGATTTGGGCGATATCGCCCTGCCGCAGCTGCCGATCAGCCTGCAGCCGTTCACCGTGGCCGAATTCTTCCCGACACCCGGCCTGTCCGACTATTACGATCCACGCCAACATACGATCGCGCTGTGCTACGTGGTGCCGATCGCCGGCGATTGCAAGCCGCAGGACGAGACGCTCGATGTGGAATGGGTCGACCCGTCCGGAGACATGCTCGACACCTTCGTCGGGCAAATGGCCAACGGTTACGGCACCATCGTGCGGCAGGCGCTCGCATGGACCGGCAAGTAGGACAAGCCGCGCAAGCGGGGCAAGAGCTAGGCAAACTAGGCGAATAGACAGATAGGGGAGGATTAGAAAAATATGACGATTGAACTGAACAACAACGTATATACGGACGGCGGCAACGATACCGAAACCACGCCGGTGGTGCTCGTGCACGGCTTCCCGGTGGACCACCGCATGTGGGACGAGTGTGCGGTGGCTTTACGCGACCAAGCTGTGAAACAAGGCGTGAAACCATTTGCGATCTGGGCTCCGGACATGCCCGGCGCCGGCGAAGGACCGATTCCGTCCGACGAAGACAGCGGCGGCAAGGACGCCGACGGCGCGTTCCCATACGGACTGGACCGCATGGCGGACGCGTACGTGGACCTGCTGCACGCCGCCGGCTACAGCAAAGCCATCTGGGTGGGCCTGTCGATGGGCGGCTACCTGATTCTCGACATCCAACGCCTGCATCCGGAAGCGGTGGCGGCGCTCGCCCTGTGCGACACGAAAGCCGACGCCGACTCCGCCGACATGCGATTGAAGCGCGTCGCAATCGCCACCGACTGCGAAACGACCGGCACACACGAGCCGGTCATGGGATTCGCCGTGCCGTCGGAAGCCGATTCCACCGTGAAGCAGTCGGACGCCTACTGCAGGCAGTTCGAAACGTGGATCAACGAACAGCCCGCCGACGGCATCGCCTGGCGCGAACGCATGGCCGCTGGCCGTTCCGACCTGAACGACGTGCTGCCGAACATCAACGTGCCAGTCGCAGTAATCTGCGGCGACAAGGACCCGTCCAGCCCGCCGGCAGTGATGAAGCCGGTCGTCGACGCGATGACGAAAACCGACGTGACGATGACGGTGATCGACGACTGCGGCCACTTCAGCGCGTACGAACACCCTGACCAGGTGGCCGCCGCGTTGCTGGAACTGGTGAAGCGAGTCGGCTGAGCCGGCTGCGACGATTATCTGTGGCAGACCATCCGGCGTATCGACAAGATATAGAGAAAATATATAAAACGTATATACGAAATATGTACTACGTATGTATAACGAATATATTCCGTATATAACACGCATGAAAGAGGCAACACAACCATGAGCGTGTTCTCACCACTGGCATTGACGCAGACCCTGCCGTTCCTGCCACTCGCCCAAGGAGACATCGACTACGAAGTGGCACGACGCGGCGAACCCGACCTGTTCGCCAAAGTCCTGGCGGAACCGGCAACGAAAGTCATCCTCGTCAAAGACGGCAAAGTGGCCGTGCCGCACGGCCAAGGCGCCATCGCCGACTACGCCAACGTGAAAATGCGCCTCGCCCAACTGCCGGGCGCGTACGTTGCCGCGGAACTCGAATCGCACCCATCGGCGCTCGCCATATTCCTCGGCTCGTACGGCGGACGATTGGGCGAGCACGTCGTCGCCGTGGACGTGACGCACGTCCAGCCGAACGATACGACGATTACGGCTGCGACGGCTCGCAGCGGGGGAGCGGACGACGCGTTCGCCGAAGTGCCGGCGCATGAATCGCAGGAAAACGCGAAATCGCTGCTGGAAAGCGCGGCAACCCGATTCGACTGGGTGGACCTGCGCGGATTCGCACCCCACGCCAGCGCACGCGAAGCCGGACAGGCAACCTCCGCCATCTCGCTCAGCATGTGGCACGCCCGGCAGCGTCACTGCCCGACGTGCGGCGCGCCCGTCGAACCGGCGCTCGGCGGCTGGGCTCAGCACTGCACGAACGATGAGGATGGCAATCGTTTGCTGTTCCCCCGAATCGAGCCAGCGGTGATCACCGCGATCGTCGACCATGATGACCGTCTGCTGCTGCAGCACAACAGCGCATGGCGCAACAACGGCCTGTACTCGGTTTCGGCCGGATTCGTGGAGGCTGGCGAAAACCTGGAGCACGCATGCCGGCGCGAAGCCAAAGAGGAAGTCGGCATCGAAATAGGCGAACTCAAATACCTCGGCTCCCAGCCGTGGCCGTTCCCCTCGTCTCTCATGATGGCGTTCAAAGGCGTGGCGGTCACCACCGACGTGCACGTGGACGGCGAGGAAACGTTGCAGGCGCGTTGGGTCACACGCGACGAATACATGAGCGAACTGGTTTCGGGACGTATGGAGGCTCCGGGCAAAGCCACGATCGCACGCTACATGATTGAGGAATGGCTCGGCCACGACCTGCCGTGACAAGACCTGCCATTAAAAGGTGGTATCGGCTGAGCCTGTCTTCGGGGCGGTTGCCGGGGGAGCTTGTTTAGGTATTCGTTTGGGCACTCGTCTGCGTATCATGCTGCATGGTATGTACCGTTAAGAGAGTGAATGAGGAAGCCACATACATGTCTGATAGAAGTGGGCAGAACGATACGGACAACAGCTTCGCCGGCATCTCGTTTGAAGGGGTGAATGCCGTGCCGCCGCAGTCTGGTGAGAACGGCGATACGATCAATCTTGCCGACGTGGCCGATGTGTCCGAACAGGACGACGTGTCCAACGCCGCCACCGAGACCATGCCGCCGTTGAATTTCGCATCGGACCAGACCCAGCCGTTCCAGTCATTCCCGACGGCCGGTGCCGCCGAAACCACGCCTGCCGGAACTGTCCCCAACGGAGCTGTTCCCACTGGTGCCATTCCTACCGGTGACATGCCCTCATCCACGCCCGCTCCCGCCATTCCCGTGCTCACCATGCCGGTCGAAGGAGAAGCCGTCGTGGCCAAGAAACGCAAACTGCCGCTGATCATCACCGGAATCGTGCTCGCCGTACTGGTGGTCGCCGCGATCGCCGGCTTCTTCACCGCACGCTGGTACTTCCAAGACAAGGCCGCGCCGGGCGTGACCTTCGGCGGAACCAGTGTGGCCGGACAGACCGCCGACCAGCTGAAAAACACGGTGACGGCCGCCGTGAAGAACACCACCGTGAACATCAAGGACGGCAACGGCAACAACGCTTCCGGCAGCCTGAGCGACCTCGGCGTGAGCTACAGCGTCGACAAGACGGTCACGGAACTGCTCGCCGCCAAGCACCAGACCAACGGCGCACTCGAATACATCAACGAAGTCAACCCGTTCGTCAAGAAGAACGTGCCGCTGAACGCCAAGTCCAACAAGCTGGCCCTCAGGACGTTCGTCACCGACAAATTCGTGCAGGACACCGACCGCGCGGTACCGTCCACCGCATCGTACGATGCCAACGCGCGCGCCTTCGTCGCAGTGGAAGGCCGCGGCGGCAGGTCCCCGAAGGTGGACAACGTGATCGACACGGTCGCCAAAGCCATCGCGAACCCGGGGCACAGCGGCAGCGTGACGATTACGTACGAAACCATCGACGTGCCGGTCGCACTGCCTGAAGCCCAAAACGTGGCCGACCAGGCAAACGCGCGACTGAATGCGCCAATTGTGCTGGACAACGGACAAGGCAAGACCTTCCAGATTCCAGCCGAAGTCGTGGCCTCATGGCTGGAAACCGACGCCGACCTCGAACACGGCACGCTTTCGCTGTCCTACGATGACAACGCCATCACCAACTACGTGCAGCAGCAGGTCCCAGCCCAGCTCAACCAGGACGCGGTCGACCAGGAAGACGCCGTCGACAACAGCGGCAAAGTGCTGGCCACCATCGTCAAAGGCGTGAACGGCGTGAAGGTCAAGAACATGGAGGCGCTCGCACCGAAGATCGGCGAAGCGCTCAAAAACGGCCAAGGTGCCACCATTCCGGTGGACGGCGACGTGCAGAACTTCAAAACCGTGCAGAAGAAGAGCGAATACCGCATCGTGGTGGACCGCACCGCGCAAACTGCCACCGTGTATCACAACGACGAGGCCGTCAAGACCTTCCCGGTGTGCACGGGCACCACCGGCAAGCACGAAACCGACCTGGGCACCTTCTACATCTACCTCAAGTATCAGATCCAGGACATGACCGGCCTGAACGACGACGGCTCGCGCTACCTGTCCAAGGGTGTGAAGTGGGTAAGCTACTTCTACGGCGGCGAAGGCTTCCACACGGCAAGCTGGAACAATTACGGCATCGCCCACGGCGACCCGGCGCACTACGGCTCCCACGGCTGCGTGAACATGTACGAAGCCGATTCCAAGTGGATCTACGACAACTGCCCGGAAGGCACCATCGTGCAGGTAGTCGGCGCCATGCCATCCGGACCGGTACGCTGACCCGTTACGCGTGGCGCGGGTGCGCGGCGTTCGCATACGCCGTACAATGGGCGGCATGAGCGAAGCAAACGATAGTAAAGTGAACCTCGACGTGCCCGAGCACCTCGAATACTCCGACGAGCACGTGTGGGTGGATTCCTCCGTTGAACCCGCCATGGTGGGCGTTACCGAATACGCCACCGAACAGTTCGGCGAACTCGTGTACATCGATTTGCCTGAAGTCGGTACGCAGGTCGAAGCTGGCGACGAAGTGGCGGAATTCGAATCCTCCAAGGCGGTCACCGCGCTGGTCTCGCCGGTGGCTGGCACCATCCGCTACGTCAACAACGAGGCTGCGGACGATCCGAGCATTGTGACGGACGATCCGTACGGCGAGGGCTGGATTTTCAAGATCGAGCTTGAGGATGACGAGCCTGACCTGCTTAGCGCTGACGAGTATGCCAAGATTGTGGCTGACTGAATAGCACGGACGTCTAGTTTTAATTACGGCTGCGGCCGGCGGGTGCGATGCGCGGCACACTCAAGGCCGTTCGGCCGGGCTTACGGTCGCGCATCGTACCCGCCGGCCGCAGCCTTTTTATGGGAAGTGCCTTGCGGGGCCCTGAAAGTTCCCTGATTTTCTCGGTGGCGTTACTGTTTGTTCGAACGCGACCCCTATAGTGGGCATATGAGTGAAATTCAGCCGTTGCCGCAGTTCCCGCCGCAGCGTGCGCCGCAGCACGACCAGCAGCGCGAACAGCAGCGTATGGGGGAGCGGATGGACGATTCTTGCGATGACATGCCCACCGTGCCGATTCCGGCACGCAAGGTGGTCACCACCTTCGACGCGGCCTCCAGACATGAGCGTCTTGAAGTCAAACCGCCGCTGACCAGGCTGTTCCGCCGCACGATCACCAAAGCATTCAGTGTCTGGCTGAAATTCTCGACCGCATTGGTACGGTCGCTCGACTGGTATCCACGTGTCGAACCCTACGTCGGCTACGGCACCGAACACTACTCCCGACTGATCTGCCGTACCGTATACGGCCCGTTCAAACGGCAGGCCGGCCGCCTGATTCGCGGCATCCGTGGCATGCTGATGGTGCCGTCCCCGCATACCAAAGTGCGGATCGCCATCGATGACGTGCCCATCGAAACAGTGCAGGTGGGTGCGTCGGAAGTATACGACGCGATCGACAGCAATCCTGATATTTCCAGCGAATTCGCGGCATCCGACGATGCCGGCTACCTCGACCTCGTCGCCGAGCATTCGCTCGAACCGGGCATCCACAACGTCTCGTACAAAGTGCGCAGCCGCAAGCCGGTCAACGCCAATCTTTTCACCATTCCCAGCGGCACCAAAGTGGGCGTGATCTCCGACGTGGACGACACCATCATGGTCACGCAGGCGCCGCGTCTGATGAAGGCCGCCTACAATCTGCTACTGCTTAATCCGCGCAAAAAAGTGCCGGTGGCCAGCATGAACCTGCTGTTCAACCGCATCGCGGACATGTTCCCGGACGCGCCGTTCTTCTACCTGTCCACTTCGCCATGGAATGTGGAAAGCTCGATCCGCCATTTCATTACGAACCACGGTTTTCCGGAAGGTCCGCTGCTGCTGCGCGACCTTGACCCGAGGCCGAAAACCTTCATTCCGTCGGGCGTGCAGCACAAGCTTGAATACGCCGAACAGCTGATGGCGGATTTTCCCGATATGAAGTTCATTCTGATCGGCGACGACGGGCAGAAGGATCCGACCACATACGCCACAATCGCACGCCGCTACCCGGGGCGTGTGCTGGCGATCGGCATCCGGCAGCTGTCCCCGCGCGAGGTGGCGGGCAACATCGGTTCCGTTGCGGGGCGCGCGAACACGCAGCCGATGCCGGTCACCGACGTACCGGTGTTTACGGGAGCGACCGGGTCGAACATCATGAAAACCATGCTGCCGTACCTGCGCGCCGCGCAAAACGGCGACTGACGGCCGACACAAGTTTGGGTGGGTCGTCAGTATAATCGCGTGCATGAGTGAATTTCGGGGTATGGAAAACACCATGAACGTGAAGGAAGCGACGAACGCGCACGACGAACACCAGAATGGACTGGCGGTGCCGGAAGCGAAGCGGGTGCCAAAGGAGCGCACCTTCCACGGCGATACGTTCATCGATAACTACGAATGGCTGCGCGACAAGGAATCGCAGGATGTGCGCGACTATGTGGCGGCGGAGAACCGCTACTGCGAACAGCGCATGGCACCGCTCGCATCGTTGCGCAAAACGTTGTTCGAGGAATTCAAATCGCATGTGCAGGAAACCGACATGTCCGTGCCGACGCGCATGGACGGCTACTGGTATTTCACCCGCACCACGCAGGGCGAACAGTATGCCGTGCAATGCCGGGTGCCGATTCGCGGCGCAGACGATTGGGATCCGCCGACGGTGGAGGCCGGTGTGCCACTCGACGGCGAACAGGTGGTGTTCGATACGAACGACGAGGCGCAAGGCCATGATTTCTTCCGTGTCGGCGGCATGGACATCTCCAAGGACGGCCGCTGGATGCTGTACGGCACCGACACGAGCGGCGACGAACGCTACGATTTCCGCATCCGCGATCTTGAGACCGGTGACGAGCTGGAGGAGCGGTTCGAAGGCATCGGCGGAGCCTGCTTCACGCCGGACGCGCAATGGGTGTTCTACGTGCTGCTCGACGGCGCATGGCGTCCGTACGCGGTGATGCGCCACCGTGTCGGCACCCCCGTCGCGGATGACGTGGAGGTCTACCGCGAGGCGGATGAACGCTTCTGGGTGGGCATCGGACTGTCCTTCGACGAACGGAACATCGTGATCGGCACCGGGTCGAAAACCACCACCGAGGTGCTGATGCTGCCGGTGGACATCCCGGAGGGCTCGTTCCGGGCGTTCATTCCGCGCGAAACCGACGTGGAATACGACGTGAGCTTCGCCTGTTTCGAAGGCGCGGGGGAGCATGGCGAGGATATTCCGCTCGCCGTGGTGTACCACAACGCGTTGAATCCGAATTTCGAGATCGATGTGATCGATATGCGGACGCACGAGCCTCCATACCGGCTGGGCGAAGGCGTGCGCGTGGCGGTCGGCTCGCCCTACGGTTGCGAGCACGGCGACGACGTGGACCCCGGCGCCTCCTCCATGCCGATCGGCACCCCGTATTCAAATCCCTGCAATCCCGCCATTCTGCAGGGCGCGCACGGCTTGGGCATCGAGGGTATCTCGATCCATCGGCATTTCGTCGCATTGCAATACCGCGCGGAAAGCCTGCCGCACATCGCGGTGATGACGAAACGGGCCGCCGCCGAGGATTTCCTGGCCGGCCGGCCATGGCGGTTCACCGAACTGGTGCCGCACGCGCTGGAGGACGATTGGGACGTCGACGAATCCGTGGACGAGATCAACGAGGAACGCGCCGAGATCTGGGGCAAACTGGACGCGGCCGCCGCCGCGCAAGGCAAGGGATCGGCCGTGCATGGCGTCTCGCGTCGGGCGATGACGTCGTCGGACGGCGCCACCGCCGACCGCATGCCGGGGGAGACGCGCCGCCTGTATTCGATCGGCGTGTGTGGCAACCCCTCGTATGACGCGCCGCGCATGCGCTACTCGTTCGCCAGCTACACGCGCCCCGGCGAACTGCACGATTACGATCCGGACACCGGCGAGGACCGTCTGCTCAAACGCGCCACCGTGTTGGGCGGTTTCGATCCGCGCGACTATATGGAACGCCGGGTGTGGGTCACCGCGCGCGACGGCGAACGCATCCCCGTCTCGCTGGTATGGCGACGTGACGTGCCGACTTGCGATTCCGCCATGTTCATCACGGGCTACGGCGCATACGAGATCAGCTCCGATCCGGGATTCGCGGTGTCGCGCATCAGCATGCTCGACCGCGGCGTGCTGTACGCCGTGCCGCACATCCGCGGCGGCGGCGAAATGGGACGCGCCTGGTACGAGCAGGGGCATCTGCTCAACAAGAAGCATTCGTTTGAGGATTTCATCGACGCCACGCGCGCGCTGCAACGCGCCGGACTGGCCTCGCCGCTGCGTACGGTGGCGAACGGCGGCTCGGCGGGCGGCCTATTGATGGGGGCGGTCGCCAACATGGCTCCGGAATGCTATGCGGGCGTGGAGGCGGATGTGCCGTTCGTGGACGCGCTGACCTCGATCCTTGATCCTTCGCTGCCGCTGACCGTCACCGAATGGGACGAGTGGGGCGATCCGCTGCACGACGCGGATGTGTACGCGTATATGAAGTCGTACACGCCATACGAGAATGCGCCAGATAGTGAAAATGATGAAAGAACTGCCGTTTTTCCGAAAATTTTCATTACCACATCCATGAACGACACCCGCGTGCTGTATGTGGAGCCGATGAAATGGCTGGCCCGGCTGCAGCATGCCGGTGTGGACGCCGTGGCGAAAATCGAGGTGGAAGCCGGCCATGGCGGCACATCCGGGCGGTACAAGCAGTGGGAGGAAGTCTCCTATGAGAACGCTTGGTGCTTGTCGATGATGGGCGTCACCAGTTGACCCCGTGTTCGGGTGAGAAAGTACGGCGGAGCCACTTCTGCAAACAATTGCAAAAGTGGCTTCTGTTTCAGAAAATTTGCATAATCTGTTGCAGGACTTTTTCGGCGATTCTTGTTTTCGCTTCGGTGGGGGTAACCTCATTGTCAAACGTTTGATGCAACACCTTTCGGCGTGTTTTTGCAACAAAATGACCACAAATTTTGTGTTTCATTCGTTGATGTTGACGTCGTGACACCGTGCTTGCATGACAGTGGCGGTAGCTGGGGCAAGGTAGTGGCTGCCGCCACCTTAGGTTGTGCTTAATCGTGAAGCGAGGGATTATGCATAGGCGCAAGGAGTTGGCGTCAAAGCGCTGTGTGAAAACGTTTGCCGCCATGCTGGTGACATTGGCGACCATGCTGGCATGCGTATTGATCGGGCCCGTTCGTGCGCAGGCCGTGGAATACAACATCGGCGAGCTCGGCTGGGTGGACAAGGACTCCTCCAAGCTGACCATTGTGTCCGGCGGCCAGGAAAAGCCGTTCATCTCCGGCACCACCGTCGACTACGGCGATGGAATCAACATGCAACTGCATTGGAACGTGCCGAACAGCATCACTGTCAAATCGGGCGACACCTTCGTCTACGATCTGCCCGAGAATCTGACCTTCCAATCCGGGCAACAGTACGATATCATCAACGGATCGGGTGATGTGGTCGGCCATTATGTGATCAACGGCAATCGCATGGTGGCCACGTACACCCGCGGCGAGGATGCGGGGTCGAACGTCACCGCGTACGTGACGGTCAAAGGCACCATCAATTCCGACAAGACCGGCGGTAACAACGGCGGAGACAAGACGTTCTCATATCCGGGCTACGGCGACGTGACGCTGAAGGTGAATCCGAAGCATGAAGTGAACGCTTCCAAATCCGCGGCCATCTCCACCTCGGACCCCTCGAAGTGGGAATTCGTCATCAGGGTCAATTCCGTCGGCACCAACCAGAACGTGCAATTGAACGACACCATGGGCGAGTTGATGAAGTTCAATCCGGACAGCATCCGTATCTGTACCGACGCGGATTGCCGGCAGTCATATGGCGGGACGTGGGGCGCTACATCTGCAGCGGACAATGCCGGGTTCAGTGCCACGATTAAGTCCATGGAGGACGGCGAAACGCTGTATGTGCGCTACTCCGTGACTGCCGACCGCGCCACTCTCGTGGCGGCCTGCAAAAAAGCGGGCGATTGCTCGCAAGTGCCCGGACTGAAGAACTCCGTGGAATACCACAGCGATGACAACACGGACCACAAAAAGACCGAAAACGCCATCTGGGTCACTTACAAGGACTGGTCGGTGACCAAAGGCGGCACCCAAACGACGATAGACAAGTCCGGCTTGAACGGCAAGAAGGACGTTCCAGGTATCCAATGGACCATCAACATCACCAACGGCACCGACACCGACATTTCCGGAGCCAGCATCAAAGACGCGCTGGGCAACGGGCTGGAAGAGCCATCCGGCGATGTGATTCTGACCTGCAGAAAAGCCAATGATTGGAAGACGCAGTGCCCCACGGGTGCTCCGGGTGCATTCGAAAGCGATCCGCACAACAACCAGTGGTCCATCAAGGTTCCCTGGCTGGATCTGGTGGAAGGCACATATACGCTGCCATCCGGCTTCGACTCCTTCGCCATCACCTACACCACCGAAGTGACGAACGCGCCCAATGCCGACAGTGGCGAACATAGGACCTACACCAACGATGTGAAGGTCACGCCGAAAGATCACCCCAGCAAAGGCGCCACCGGCACGGCGGACGTCGGCAAGGACGTAGTGAAGCTTGTCAAGAAGTGCACCTCACCGGGATCCGAAAGCAAGAACCTCACATGGGTGACCTCGCTGACCGCATTGACCGCGATGTACAACGTGGAGCTCAAAGATACCCTCGATCAGAAGGGGGACGGCTCATCCGCCGGATTCCAGCAGAGTCTGGTGCAAAACAGCATTGCCGTGTATGCGGACGAGGCAATGACGAAGCTCATCGATGCCAGTGTGTATTCGATTACAGCCACGGACCATGGCTTCACCATCACGTTTAAGCATCTCGACGCCAACCAGACCGTGTACGTGGCCTACCAGTCCACCGTCAAGGATGGCGTGACCGCCGAAACGGTGTACAACACCGCCGAATCGAAGCATAAGACGGCAACGGCAAGCCACACCCACCAAGGCGACAATCTGAAGAAGATGGCCGTGAATCAGTGGTATGACGAATACGGATACGGCCAGGCCGCCAACGCGGCCGGGGTCCTACGCTGGCTGTTGACCGTGCACGACCTGCCGGAGAAGGCCCAATCGGTGACGATCAGCGATACATTGCCTGAGAACACCATGTTCGTGCCCGGTTCCGTCAGAGCGGTGAGTCCCAATGCCAAAACCACCACATTGAGCGGCGTATCAGCCAAGGACAACGGCAACGGCACAGTAACGTTCACCATATCGCCGGGCACGGCCGCATTCAAACAGGCCACCACCTCAGAAGGCCTGCAGATCGTCTACGACACGCGCGTCGACGCGTTGAAAGCGCAGGAAGGATACCACGAATACACCAACAAAGCGCATATCAGCGTAGACGGCAATGACCAGACGGACCAGTCCTACAAACTCGGCATGAACACGCCGAAGCTGGTGAGCAAACAGGGAACATACAACGAGTCCACGGCGCCGAACGTCAACTACACGGTGAAGATCAATCCGGGCGCACAGACGCTGAACAACGGCAAGGCCCTGACCCTGACCGATACGTTGGGCAGCGCGCTTGATCTGCGCATGGACAGCATCCTCATCGCCGATTCCGCCTCGGGAAAGCAGATCAATGGTGCGACATGGTCATATGAGCCGAATTCCAAGAAACTGGTCTTCTTCATTCCGGACAAGCAGGCCGTCACCATCACATACAAGGCGACCGTGCAGCTCAAAGCCGGAGAGACCATCGAGGGAGCCGTGGGCCGCAATGAGATTTCGCTTGAAGGCGTAGATGCAAGCAAGGGCAGTGATACCTCCACTGTCACCGGAACGGTGAAAACGGCCCAAGGTGGCATGACATTCGACAGCAACACCCTGCAAATCTACAAGTACATTGATGGCGATACCGGCCGGCCGGGCGCCAATGCAATGTTCGAAGTGCAGGAAGTGAACGTGGACCTGACCAAGTGCAGCACAGCAGCTGAAACCGCAGGCAAGAAGACCTGCTCCGGCACTGTGGACAAGACCGTGATGAACAACCTCACCACTGGCACGACCGGCTACTCCAGCCAAGTGCAGCTGAATGCGGACCGCATCTACAAAGTCACGGAACTCGTGGCCCCGGGAGAAAAAGCGGACACTACTGAAAGCGCGTACGAGAAAGCCAAGCCACTGTATGTGGTCTTCCCTGGCAACGATGCGCGAAGCGCGGATTCGAAAACCTACAATGGCAAATACAACAATCTGATCATCTCCGACGATAAGAACGATTCGGGTTCCCTGACCGTGGCCGTGGCCAACAACGCCACGTTGGGCAACTACCTGTGGTACGTCAACAACAACCACAAGAAGAAGACCAAGGTCAGCATCGCCAAATTGGATGCGGCCGCCATCAACGTTCCAGTGGCTGGCGCCGCGTTGAAGCTATCCAAATGGGGGTCGTCCGAAGCACCGGAAGCCTGGTCGAATTGGACTGCATCAATGCAGGGCGTCAGCAAAGATTCCACTGGTACCGCACTGATTTGGACCACCGGCGATACCGGGAACCAGACATTCGAACTGCTGCCTGGACGCTACTGGCTGGAGGAAACCGCAGCCCCCGACGGATACCAGATCATGAGTCCGATCACCATCACCGTGGGCGCTGACGGCGTCGTGACAGTTAACGGCCATAACGTGACCGACAAGGACGGCACCGGCCAGGTGCAGGCCTTGGATGCGCCGAAGACCACGAATCTCACCGTGAAGAAGGTGTGGGACGACAACGATGACCAGGACGGCAAGCGCCGCACCGTGACCTTCGACCTATATCGCAAGCTTGCGGGAGAAGCCAACTATACGAAGATGGACGACCAGAGCCGCGACATCAACGTCGACGCCGGTGATTCCGCCGCATATTGGTTCGACCTGCCGGTTGTGGTGGAAGGCAAGCAGGCCGAATACACAGCCATGGAAGCCACCACGATCAATGGATACACAAAGCAATGCACCGATCCGGCCTCCGCGGCCGACGGCAGCGGCATGGTCATGACCTGCACCAACACGCATGCGCCGGAAACCACCAGACTCGGCGTGAACAAGAAGTGGAACGACGTCGATAACCAGGACAGAAGCCGACCGCCCTCCATCACCGTGCATCTGGTGAAAAACGGTGTGAAAACCAACCAGTCAGCCACGTTGAACGCAGACAATGATTGGAGCAATGCCAACGCGTTCACCAATCTGCCCGTCTACGAGAACGGCATGAAGATCACCTATGGCGTGCAGGAGGATGTGCCGTCCGGCTACACCGTCACCACAGACGGCGTCGACAAGAACCACAACATCATCCTGACCAACACCCACCATCCCAACAATAAGAAGGTGTGGTTCTCCAAGCAGAGTCTTGGAGGGCAAGAACTCGCCGGCGCAAAGATGAGGCTCACCGGAACGTTGAAGGATACGACGAAAACCTTCAACGCCAAAACATGGGTTTCCGGCAGCAGCCAGCAGAGCTTCGCACTGGAACCGGGCACCTACACGCTGACGGAAACCGAAGCTCCTGCGGGATATACGAAGGCCGATGGCATCGTCTTCCGCGTGGACACCGGCACCGACGGCGAGTTGCAGGTCCGGATACAACAGTCCGACGGCAGATACGTCGCAGCGGACGACAGCCTGATCACTATGGTCGACGCGTACCAACCGCATCGCGTCGCCATCGCCAAGAACAGCCTGACGGACGGCATCACCAACATCGCGGGCGCAACCATGAGCGTCACGGGACGCACGCTTGACGGCAAATCCGTCAATTCGATCACATGGACTACCAAGCAGGGACAATCGCAGCAGCTCGACCTGCAGCCGGGCACCTACACGCTGTCCGAGACCAATCCGCCGGCAGGCTATACGAAGGCCGATGACATCACGTTCAGCGTCGACATCAACGGCAAAATCACCGTGGATGGCAAGACCCAGACGGACGGGACGCTCACCATGGTGGATAAGCCCGACACCAACGGCATCTTCTTCTCTAAAACCGCGGTAGGCGGCGGAGCCGAACTCGCCGGAGCCGAATTCAACCTGACCGGCAGCACATTCGAAGGCAAAACCATCGACCCGATCACATGGACCAGCGGTGGAACACCGAAGCGATTCATGCTCGAGGACGGCGTCTACACGCTTACCGAAACCAAGGCCCCAACCGGATACGAGGCGGTCAAACCGCTCACATTCACCGTAAGAGAAGGCCAGGTGTACATCGACGGTGTGCTGCAAAGCGACCGTACCATACGCGTAGAGGACCGCATCGCCACCACCATGGTGCGCGTGCGCAAAGTCTGGTCCGACTCGAACTATGGGGACCGTCCGGAGAAAGTCACCTTCCATTTGCTACGCAATGCCAAGGAACTGACCGACAAGCAGTACACGGTCGAGGTGGATAGTTCCAGCTCGTGGACGCATACGTGGACCGATCTGCCCCGATACGACGAGAACGGCGAACGCTACAACTACACCGTGGACGAGGAAACCACGAAAAAGCTCAAGGATGGCTCCTACCGAGTGTCGATCACCAAGCGACCGTATCAGGACGGCGCCGAATACACAGTGCTGAACGTGCGTGAGCCGGACGCCATCAGCGCCAAGGTGACCAAAACCTGGAACGACAACTCCGACAACGACGGCAAGCGTCCGCACAAGCTCACCTTCCATGTGTGGGGCACCAGTAAGCAGCCGAAGGATCCGACGGACCTAACCCAAGGCTACGAAGACAAAACCGAGCAGATGATCGTGCAGGATGTGAACGTGTCCGGCGACCAACAGTCCTGGGTCTTCGAAGGACTGCCCAAACTGAACATCTACAGCGAGCCGTACGCCTATACCATCACCGAGGAGAATGTGGACGGTTACACGACAAGCGGATGCGCCGCGGATGAGACCGGCACTGCTGGGACCGAAAGCAAGGGATGCGTGTTCAAGCCGACGGATTCCTCCACCGACAAGGAGAATGACTTCCACGTGACGAACACGCATACGCCGGAAACGACCACGCTGAACGTCACCAAACAGTGGGACGACGATTCCGATTCCGACAATGGCAGGCCGAACAGTCTGACGATTTGGGTGCTGTCCAGCATCTGGAACGGCAAGAACGACCAGCCTCTGCCGGGATGGCCGACGCCGCAGAATAACAGCATGTGTTCGGATCCGGGTACGAAGGCCAAGAACCCCGTCGGCGTCAGCTGCGCGGTGCTTACCAAAGACAATGCCAAGAAAGCCGTGACCACCACTGAGGCATCCTCGGATGGCGCGAAGGAGACGGCTGGTTCGTCCGGCTCGGATACGACGAACGTCGCCTCCAACGAATGGGCCTACGCGTTCACCAACCTGCCCAAGTATTACAAGGGCAAGGAAATCCACTATTCCGTAACCGAAGAAGCCGTGAACGGCTACAAGCCGGTTTCGCTCACCGGCGGCAAGACCGTGCCGCAACAGCCGAATCAATCGGAAACCGGCGCTGACGAAAGCAACGCCCAAACCGCAGCGGCTGATCCGAATACGGCAACGGACGAATCACAGGATTCGACTGACGGAACGAACGCAACCGCCGAATCGTGGAACTACCAGCTGACCAACAAGTACACGGCGGTCAAACTGCCCTCCACCGGTGGCGAAGGCAACGGAAACACCATGCGAGTGGGACTGATTGTACTGCTCGTCGGCACGCTATGCCTGGCCATGGCGCTGCGTCGTAAGGAAAGGGACTGACGATGAACCAGCATGCGCACCACACTGCACGCCGCATCACGGCCGCTGCAATCGGACTGGCGCTTTCCTGCGCGGGGCTTGGCTCGCAAGCCGTCGCGTACGCCACACAGCCGGCGGCCACCGACGTGACGGTGATCGCGTTCCAGCAGAACTGGCAGACCGTGGGCGACGAATGCACGAACACATACGGTCCGGAAGGCGTGAAATACGTGCAGATCTCCCCGCCGCAGGAATCCGTGCAGGGCACGCAATGGTGGACCGTCTACCAGCCGGTCAGCTACAAGCTCAACTCGCGCTTCGGCACTGAGGACGAGCTAAAAAGCATGATTGAACAGTGCAAGGCGGCCGGCGTGGACGTGATAGCCGACGTGGTGCTCAACCACACCACCGGCCATGACGTGTCCTGGGTGGACGACCAGTATGGCGTGGACAGCACCGCATACAACGGATCCTACGGACGCTATCCAAGCATGGACCCGTATGCGGAAGGTGGCACGCAAGGCCTCTACCAGTACCAGGAAAGCGGCAACAACCACCAGTACGGTCTGCCGAGCGGGGACTTCCACACCTGCAAGTCCAACGTCTCCGACAACATCTCCGACTACACCAACGCCGACGAGGTATGGAACTGCAGGCTGTCCACCATGTGGGACATCAATACGGGCAGCGAACGTGTGCAGAACATGCAGGCCGATTATCTGAACCGGTTATGGCGGGATGGCGTGCGTGGCTTCCGTATCGACTCCGCCAAACATATGGATCCGAACGACATCGCCGCGATCAAACGCAAGTTCATGGACAAGGCTGGTATCAATGGCCAGTCGTTCCCATGGTCTCAGGAAGTGATCTACCATCAGGGCGAATCGAACAAATTCGCTCCCGAACGGTACGAGAAAAACGGCGAAGTAACCCAGTTCTCGTATGCATATTCGCTACTCAAGGACTTCAACGGCTCCATCACGGATCTGAAGAACATCAAGTCCGACCTGTTGAAGAATTCCAACGATGCCACGGTGTTCGTGGCGAATTGGGATAGCGCACGTGGTTCCGAAACGTTAAGCCCGACCTCCGGCGCCCGCTACGAGCTCGCGAACGCGTTCATGCTCGGTTACGACTACGGGCATCCGAAGATTCTGTCCGACTACTACTTCAACAAATCCACGCAGTACGACGATGGCGTGAAGGACACGTCCGACACCAAGGTGCCATACGTGAACATGGACAAGGCATGCGCCACTTCGACGGATCCGACGCAGATGGCCTACGGCGACTGGAACTGCCAGCAGCGTTGGACGTCGATCCGAGGCATGATCCGCTTCCACAACGCCGTCAACGGCACGAAGGTGACGAACTGGCAGGAAAACGGCGACAACAACATCGCATTCGACAGGGCCGCCGACGGTTCCTCGACGGCGAAAGGCTTCATGGCCATCAACAACACCCTGCAGGATCATGACGTGGATTACACGACGACATTGCCCGACGACACGTATTGCGATGTATACGCGTCACGCGACTGCTCGAAAAAGGTGAAAGTGTCCGGCGGGCATATCAAGACCACCATCGGCAAGCGCAGCGCGATCGCGCTGTACCAAGGCGCGGCCGCGGAAAGCGACCCCGACAAAGGCAAATACGATCCGCAGTACAGAGATTCGCCCAACAGCACATTGATCGCGGACGAAACGCTGACCGTGTACTACAAGCCGAAACAGAGCGGCTCAGCGCCGACACTGCACTATCAGAAGGCCGACGGTTCCGAGCAAAACCTTGCTATGAAGGCCGTGGACGCTTCCGATTCCACCGATGCGAACGGCTGGTACAGCGTGAATCTGCCGGAAGGCGCGAATCTCGCGGCGGCGAAGTTCTACTTCACCGATGGCACGGACGCGGACCGTCCGGACGGTAACGGGTGGTACCAGTCGCAGGTCGGCGACACCATGGTCAACGTATGCGACGGCACCGTGGGCCGTGGCGTGCCATATGCGCGCACATACACCGGTCAGCATGCCGGCCAGACCAAGGTGACCGTCAACTTCAAGCCGACCGATTCCGTCGGCGAGCGTGCCACAGGTGTGCGGGTGTGGACGGATGATCAGACGAAGTCCACGTATCTTCCGTTCGGCGCGACCGTCAACGGTTTCGGCAAGATCGCGCAAGGCTATGTGGATGGCACGCAAAGCCAGGTGAGATTCCGCATCGTCGACGGCGAAACGGCCAATGCAGCATCCGCGGGAACCGAAGACAGCTACTTGGCGCGCACATGGAAACTCGACAAATTCGCCAACGCGTACGTTGACGGCGCCATCGAGGCATGGGTGGACGGCAACCAGCCGCAGACCGTCTCCGACAGGTCTCCAGAGAAGGCGTCGCCGGCCGCCACGCCGCAGCCGAACGACATCAAGAACCCGAAAACCCTGACCGTCAAACTGCACTATTACCGTGCCGACGGCAGATACCAGGATTACGACATGGAGTCCGACACCTGGAAGGGCTGGGATCTGTGGAGCTGGTACAAGGAAAGCACCAGTGGTGTGGCCACGCCGTTCAACGGGCACGACGATTTCGGCGAAGTGGCGGAATACACGCTGTCGCAGACCGGCAAGGGCGTACGCGACCCTTGGTTCATCATCCGTAACGGCGGCTCGTCGTGGACGGGCAAGGATTGCGACGACAACGATCGTCAGATTCCTGAATCCGTAATCAACGTGCAGGCCGGTGACCTTGCTGCCGGCACGGCGGAATTCTGGATCTTAAGCGGCGACCCGACCGTGTACGCGCATCCCGTGGCCGCGACCGGCGTAACCTTCGACTCGCAGGGCGGATCACCGATTGGAGCACAGACCGTGAAGTTGGGCGGCACGGCAAGCGAGCCGGTCGCGCCTACGAAGGATGGCTTCAAGTTCGTGCGTTGGACCACCGACGTGGCAGGCATCCATTCGTACGACTTCAACAGCGAGGTCACCGCTCCGGTGACGCTGTACGCGCAGTGGGCCGTGGCGCACAAGGTCACGTTCGATTCGACCGGCGGCAGCGCGGTTGACACGCAGCTCGTCGGCGACGGCGAAAAGGCTTCCGCTCCGGCCAATCCGACCCGCACAGGATATACGTTCGCAGGGTGGAGAACCGATGCGACCGGTGGCGCCGCCTACGATTTCAACGCCACTCCGGTGACCGGCGACCTGACGCTGTACGCCAAGTGGACGCCGAACACGTACACCGTGACCTTCAACTCGAACGAAGGAACATCCGTCACTTCGGCGACCGTGGAATACGGGCAAACCGTGACGAAACCGGCCGATCCAACCCTTGACGGCAAGGTGTTCGTCGGCTGGACCACCGATGCGGCCGGCACCCGGCCGTACGGCTTCGGCACCCCGGTGACCGGCGAGCTGACGCTGTACGCCAAGTGGGCCAATGGCGGCGAGATGTACCATACCGTGACGTTGAACCTGAAAGAAGGCACGGACTATCCATCGACCGCATTGCAAAGTATGACACTGTTCATCAAGGACGGTGAGAAACTGGCTATTCCGGATCCCACACCCACCCGTGACGGATACCGTCTGGCCGGTTGGACCACCGATGAGGCGCGACAGGACGACTACACGGCAGACGCTCCGGTGGCCGGCGATCTGACGCTCTATGCCAAGTGGGTCAAGACCTGGACCGTGACCTTCGATACCCAAGACGGCACGCCTGTTACAACGCAAATCGTGGATGACAACAGCCATGCTACGGTACCCAATCCTGCGCCCACCCGCGACGAATACAAACTCACCGGCTGGAGCACCGATGCGACCGGTGGCACCGCCTACGATTTCAACGCCACTCCGGTGACCGGCGACGTGACGCTGTACGCCGAATGGACACGCACCTCACACCAGTGGACCATCAAGTTCGACCTCAACGGCGGTGCCGCTCCGGAAGGAAAGGAAGCCACGAAACTGTACGCGGACCAGAAGGTCTACGACGGCGACCCGCTGATCTCCCCAACCGTGGACCAGACGAACGTGCCGGTGCTCGAAGGCTACGAATTCCAAGGCTGGAGCACCGTCCGCAACGACGCGCTCGCCAAGAGCGTCCTCTCGTTCGACGAGAACGGCAAGTCGCTGATGCCGATCGACCGCGATGGCACGGTATATGCGTTGTGGGCGAAGATGGGCACAGTGGTCAAGCCGCCGACCTCCACTTCCGACTCCACAACCCAATCGCAGATCGGCGCGTATTCCAATACCGAAACCGGACTCAACGGACTGGCCATGTTCGAAGCGGTGGTCCGTCAGCCAGGCAAGTTCCCGAACACCGATTTCGGGTCAATCACCGAGGAATCCACTCCTTGGGTTAACTGAATCAGCCGATTCGCCATACACGTTGGCGTCGCGGACCATCCGTCCACGGCGCCAACGTGCGTATGTGGGCGGTGCGTACGTCCATATATATGTGCACATTCATGTCTGTCCATCGCTTTGTTGGGCATTGCGCCCATTGCGTTCTTTGTGCCTATCGAAACAAACGGATATCCGCCCGCCGTACGTGGGGCATGGGACGGCTGTCCATTTGCTGAGCTGTTTTAGTCCGATAGGTGAATCACTGACTAGAGTCGCGTGCTATGAGTGATTCTGCAAAGAAGTACACCATCGCCGTCATTCCGGGCGATGGCATTGGCAAGGAAGTGACTCCGTGGGCCCAGAAGGCTCTGGAGAAGGCGGCCGAAGGCGTCGCCGAATTCGAATATGAGAAGTTCGATCTGGGTGCCGAGCGCTATCTGCGTGACGGCGCGATTCTTCCGGAAGAGGAAGAGGAGCGCATCAAGAAGACCGACGCCATCCTGCTGGGCGCCGTCGGCGATCCGCGCATCAAGGCGGGCATTCTGGAACGCGGCCTGCTGCTCAAGCTCCGCTTCGATCTGGACCAGTACGTGAACCTGCGTCCGTCCAAGCTGTACAAGGGCGTTACCTCGCCGCTCGCCAACCCGGGTGACATCGACTTCGTGGTCGTGCGTGAAGGCACCGAAGGCCTGTACTGCGGTGCCGGCGGCGCGGTGCGCCGTGGCACCCCGAACGAGGTGGCCACCGAAGTGTCCATCAACACCGCCTACGGTGTGGAGCGCGTGGTGCGTTACGCCTTCCAGCTGGCCATGAAGCGCAGGAAGCACGTGACCCTTGTGCACAAGAAGAACGTGCTGGTCAACGCCGGCGACATGTGGCAGCGCATCGTCGACAAGGTGGCCGAGGAATACCCGGAGGTCTCCCACGACTACCTGCACATCGACGCGACCACCATCTTCCTGGTGTCCAACCCGTCCCGCTTCGACGTGATCCTGACCGACAACCTCTTCGGCGACATCATCACCGACGAGGCCGGTGCGGTGGTCGGTGGCGTCGGCTACTCCGCTTCGGGCTGCATCAACGCGTCCAACGAGTATCCGTCCATGTTCGAGCCGATCCACGGTTCCGCTCCGGACATCGCCGGCCAGAACAAGGCCAATCCGACCGCGGCCATCCTGTCCGCAGCCATGCTGCTCGAGCATCTCGGATTCGACGACGCTGCCAAGAAGATCCACGTCGCCGTTGAGGCTGACATCGAGGAGCTCGGCTCCACCACGCGTTCCACCGACGAGGTCGGTCGCGACATTCTGGCGCGCATGTGAGACGACATATAAAGATATGTGACGGCATGTGACGGTTCGAAAAGCCGAGAAATCGGCTGATTCCGACTTCCGTCCCATCCTTTGAGACGCCCACCGAAAAGGGTTTTTCCCGAATCGGCGGGCGTCTTCGCATATTCGGGGATTTTTCAGGGGCCACCTAAGGTGGAATCGGGTGGAAATGGGCAAACTTTGGGATATTGTTGAGACATGAGTGATAACAACGCCGATTTCAATGGTGCCGGTCAAGTCAACAATCCAACGTCGGATAACGCAGCCCAGGCCGACTACAACCAACCGTACATTCCACAACAGAACGATGCGCAGATGAACCATCCGGAGTCGCAGCCGGAAACCCCCGCATACGATCAGAACTCCGCCGCATACACTCAGCCCGCTCAGCCGGCCGAGCCTGCCGTTCCGGCGTACGATCCGAACGCTTCCGCATACAGCCAGTATGGCCAGACCGCACAGTCGGCCCAGACCGCTCAGCCGTCATACGGTCAGCCGGCGACTCCGGCCCCGGCATACGGTACGGCTCCCGTCTATACCCAGCCGGCTCAGCCGGCCACGCCCGCTGCTCCGGTATATGATCCGAACGCCGCATCGTACAACCAGTACGGTCAGTATGGCCAGCCGTCCCAGCCTGCCCAATCTGCGCAGCCGTCATACGGTCAGCCGGCAGCCCCGGCGTATGGCCCCAACAACGCTTACGCCCAGCCGGATTACAACCAAGCGAACTACGGACAGCAAGGCTACGCGGCCCCGTCTTACAACCAATCCGCCTATACCCAGCCCGCCTACGCGCAGCAGCCGGCATACGGCCAGCCCGTCGCACCGGCCGGATACGCCCAGAAGTCGAAACTGGCAGCCGGTCTGCTTGGCATCTTCCTGGGCTGCTTCGGCGTGCACAACTTCTACTTGGGCAACACCGGCAAGGCCGTGGCACAGCTGCTGCTGACCGTCATCGGCTGGATTCTCATCATCGGCCCAGCCGTCGCAGGCATCTGGGGACTGGTGGAAGGCATCCTGATTCTGTGCTCCCACTACGGCTCGCAATGGCACCGTGACGCTCAAGGCGTCGAACTGCAGGATTGATGACTCGAGGACTTTACAAACAGCCGGGCGGCAAACTCGTTGGAGTGACTGTCCGGCTTTCTCATGCCGATTCGGATTACGCCGATTCGGACTATATCGATTCGGCTCATACGAATGCCGTGAAAACGGTTCCATACGCTGGGCCGGCTGCATCATCGACTGTTATCGAATGCCATATCGACGGCGATTTCTTCCTCGACGGGGACGATGCCGGAACGCGGAATCTCTTGCATTCCATGGAATGTGCGCTGGAACAGTGCGCGGCCCGTTGCCTCAGCGGTTCGATGGTTTCCGAACGTGACGTGACCGCCGCCGTCGAACGGACGATGCTGCACCATCCGGACGTGCGCATCGTCGGCATGGGCGCGCGTGGCATCGCCATCGCCTTTCAACGTGCGATTGACGGCATCGATGGCGCCGATGGCATTGCCGGTATCGGCGGTAATGATGTTACGAAAGTGGAACCACGCGACGACCTGCGCATTCGGCGGCATACCAGCCCAATGGAAACCGCAGAAACCGCGGAAATCGCAAAAAACATTGAAAACGCTGGAACCGCGGAAAGCGACGAAAACGCTGGAACCGTTGGAACCGGCGAAATCGCCGAAACCGGCAATTGGGCGGAATACGCGCGACGCTGGCACGCACTTAAACCGAACATCGTGCACGACGATCCCCGCAAACCGCAGGAACAAATGGACCTCGACGTCGAATGGGCGCGCGAAGTGGCTGCCGGAACCCGCGAACCCACCCTGCGTTTCTGGGAATGGGCCGAGCCGGCCGTGGTCATCGGCAGATTCCAGTCGCTCGAAGACGAAGTCAACGTGCACACCGCGCAAGACGAAGGATTCCACATAGTCCGCCGCTGCACCGGCGGGGGAGCGATGTTCATCGAACCAGGCAACACCATCACGTACTCGCTGTACGCCCCGCTCGACTTCGCCCACGGCATGAGCGTCGAGGAATCCTACGAACTCTGCGACTACTGGCTCGTCGAAGCGTTACGTGCCCTCGGCCTCAACGTACGATTCGCCGGACTCAACGACATCGCCACACAATACGGCAAACTCGGCGGCGCCGCGCAACGCCGGTTCGCGCCCACCCACGGCGGACCCGGCGCGATTCTGCACCACGTCACGCTCGCCTACGACATCGACGCGGAAAAGATGACCCGCGTGTTGAACATCTCACGAGAGAAAATGTCCGACAAAGCGGTGAAATCAGCGGCAAAACATGTCGATCCCATGCGCTCTCAAACCGGCATGGGCCGAGACGAGGTAGTGGCGCGACTGGTCAACGCCGCCGTTCGAGTTACAATGTAGCCCGAATGGTCGATGGTGCCCGACTTAACGAGCGTTGGCATGGATGTCGACAACGGAAAACGCAGAAGCACGTCGGAACGGAGGCACGTCGATGGTCACCCCGAATGGAACCAACGGAATCAATGGTTTTGGTGGTTTCGACGATGAGCGTGAGACGTTGCTGCACACCGCGCTGTTCAAGCAGGTTTCGTCCGAAGAAGCCCGGGAACTGCTGCCGTATCTGCAGCATGCCGAATACGACAAGGGCGATTTCATCTTCCGCGAGGGAGACACCGACCATCGCATGTATCTGCTGGAGGAAGGCCGCGTCAAACTGACCAGACAATCCTCCGACAAGCGCGTGCAGCTGCTGAGCATCCACGCGTACGGCGAAGTGCTGGGCGAGATTCCGGTGTTCGATCCGCATGGCGGACCGCGTACCGCTTCGGCGGTGGCGATGACCAACGGCACGCGTGTGGTCTGGCTGGAACATGACGCGCTGTTCGACTGGCTCGACGAACATCCGCGCGTGGCCGTGGACATGCTGCAGGTATTGGCGCACCGCATGCGCAGCAACAACGAACGCATCTGCGATCTGGTGTTCATGGACGTTCCCGGACGACTCGCCAAAACACTGCTCAATCTGGCATCACGATTCGGCGAACCGGTCGAAGCCGGCCTGAAGGTGCCACACGATCTGACACAGGAGGAGATGGCGCAGCTCGTCGGATCCTCACGCGAAACGGTGAACAAGGCGTTGATGGATTTCGCTAACCGCGGATGGATCGCCAGGGAAGGCCGGTCCATCATCATCTACCAGCCGGGCATGCTGATTCGCCGATCAAGACGATGACATTCGGCTGGTTTTCGGCTGATTTCCAACTTTTCCTAAGAAATTGTCTGTTTTGTGAGAAACCCGTGACGGCTTCCGGCACATGCGTTGGCGGGCATGTGTTTAGTAGACCCGCCACTTTAGAATGGGCGTCATGCCCAAGAAGAAGACCCTTACCGTTCAACGTGTGCTCGCATTGGTAATCGCATACATCACGTTATGCGTGGGCGGCGGCGTTGTGACGAGTATTTTCTTTATGCCCGCTGTGTTCGCCGCCAATAACGCGGCCAAAGCCGTCATTCCGTCCCTTGCGGTCGAAGGCATCGATTTCGATGTGACCTCGCTCCCGCAACGCTCGACGATGTATTTCAACGACGGCAAGACCGCTTTCGCGGAATTCTATACGCAGAACCGCGAGGTCGTGCCGCTGAAGAAAATCTCCAAAGCCATGCAGCAGGCCGTCGTGGCCCGTGAAGACAAGCGCTTCTTCGAACATACCGGCGTGGACGTGCAGGGCGTGTTCCGAGCGTTCTTCCAAACCTACGTCAGAGGCGGCGACCAGCAGGGCGGTTCCACGCTGACGCAGCAGTACGTCAAGAACGTGCTGTCCACCCAAGCCCGTGAAGACGACGATCCGATCGCCGAATACCATGCGACGGAAGACACCGTGGCACGCAAGCTGCGCGAGATGCTGATCTCGGTGCAGATCGAAAAGAAATACTCCAAAGCCGAGATTCTGCAGGGCTACCTTAACATCGCGCAGTTCGGCCGCAACAACCTGTGCGGCGTGGAAATGGCCGCCAAACGCTACTTCAATGTCTCCGCTTCGGAACTGAACGTCATCCAGGCGGCGACCATCGCGGCAATCACCAAGAATCCGCAGAACTTCGATCCTTCCGTGGAAGCCAACCAGAAGGAAGCCGAACACCAGCGCAACATCGTGCTGCAGCTGATGCACGACCAGGGCTACATCACCTCCGAAAAGGAATTCAAAGACGCCATCAACACGCCGTTGAAGGACACGCTGAACCTGCAGGACGTGAGCTCCGGATGCCAGTCGGCCATTGAAAACACCGGCTTCTTCTGCTCGTACGTGGTCAACCAGATCCTGAAGAACAAGGCGTTCGGCAAGGACGACGAGGCTCGCGAGAAGCTGCTGAAGGAAGGCGGTCTGAAGATCGTCACCACGCTCGACCGCAACGCCAACAACGCGGCCATGCAGGCGGCGAACAGCACCGTGCCGGCCACAGACCCGTCCGGATTCGAAGTGATGATAGCGGCCGTGAAGCCGGGCACCGGTGAAATCCTGTCGTTCGGTATCAACCGAACCTACGATGCCACGGATGACGCCCGAACGGACGAGACCAAGACCTCCATGAACTACATGGTCGATCAGGAGGACGGCGGCGGTATGGGCTTCAACGTCGGCTCCACCTGGAAGCCCATCAACATGGTGGCGTGGATGCAGAAAGGCCACTCCATCAACGAGTCGCTCGTCACATCCACCGTCTACGACACGTCGAAGTTCAACTGCAACGGCTACGGTTTCGTCGGCCCGTGGAGGGTGCAGAATTCCGGCGGCGGCACCACCTCTCCGGAAAGCCCGCTGCAGGGTCTGATCAAGTCGCACAACACCACGCAGGCCTCGATGGCGTCGAACATCGGTCTGTGCGCGATCGCCGACGCGGCCAAGGAGATGGGCTACCACAACGCCATCTCCAACGCGTCCGACATCTACTCCGCTAACTCGTTCCAGCCGCCAATGACCATCGGTACGGTGCAGGCGTCGCCGTTGACCATGGCCAACGTGTACGCCACCATGGGCGCCAACGGCGTGGAATGCACTCCGATCGCCATCACCAAGGTGACCGACCGCAGCGGCAGCAAGGTGAAAGTGCCGTCCGCGAACTGCCATCAGGCCATCGACCCGGACATCGCGCAGACCGTGTCCTACGCGCTGAACCAAGGTGTCGTGCAGCCTGGCGGCGAAGCGTCGACCACGCAGCTTGACAACAATCGCAAGACCTTCGCCAAGACCGGTACCAACGAGAACACGGTGATGACCACCGCAGGTTTCGTGCCGAACCAGGTCGCGGCGTTCGTCGCGGTCGCCGACGCGCAGGACCCGATCAACAACACCTTCGACAACAAGACCATCAACGGCGTGTACCGCCCGTCTTGGTACGGCATGTACATCGCAACGCCGGCGTGGAAGCAGTTCATGAACACGTATCTTGCCGCCATCAACGCGCCGATCGACAACGATTACGGAAAGGGTGCCGACAAGTACACGGTTTCGAAGGGCGCCACCAGAACATACAACCAGTACCAATACCAGCGCCAGCAGAACAGTCAGCAGCAAAGCCAGCAGCAGACCAACCAAGGCCAGCAGCAGCAATCGCAGCAACAGCCTGCTGAGCAGCAAAGTGACCAGCAGCATCAATAGTTGCGATTGTCGGCTATTCATGCCGACTGCCCGCATTGACTGACCGCACTGACTGCCCACGTCACCGGAGCGTAAATCGCATGGCAAAGTGAACAGTCCATGAACGCCCGCCCCAACCGGCGGGCGTTCTGCTTACAATGCAATCGGTACCATGCCCGTCGCGTGGGAACGCGGTGCGGATATCGACGATTCAGGCGATACCAACGATTCATAAGAGAGATGACAATGAGCGAAGACAAGAAGAACGGCAAGCAGAACAAGACGGTCAAACCGTTCGATCCGATGACGTTGCGTGGCGTCACCGTGCGCAACCGCATCTGGCTGCCGCCAATGGACACGTATTCCGCATTGGCGCAGGACGGCAAGCCCACGCCATTCCACTACCAGCATTACGTTTCGCGTGCGATGGGCGGCTTCGGCATGATCATCATGGAAGCGACCGCCGTCGCGCCGGAAGGCCGCATTTCGCCGTGCGATCTGGGATTGTGGGATGACGGACAGATGGACGCATGGCGTTGGATCGTGGCCGACGCGAAGGCAGCGGGTGCCACGATGGCGGTGCAGCTCAACCACGCCGGACGCAAGGGTTCCACCGGCTGCCACGCGATCGGTTTCGATGGACAGAGCGTGCCGGAAGAGCAAGGCGGATGGCGGACGGTTTGCCCAAGCGCCAACGCATACGGTTCCCTGGCTTGTCCGCGCGCGCTGAGCGTCGATGAGATCCACACCATCGTGGACCAGTTCCGCGACGCCGCCTGGCGTGCCATGAACATCGGCTTCGACGCGGTGGAAGTCCATGCCGCGCACGGCTACCTGCTGTCGCAGTTCCTCGACCCTCTCATCAACGAGCGTGACGACGAGTACGGCGGATCGTTCGACAATCGCGTCCGCATGCTGGTCGAAGTCGTGGATGCGATTCGTTCCGTCGTGCCCGACACCATGCCGGTGCTGGTGCGCGTCTCCGCCACCGATTGGGCCGCAGGCGGTTGGGACCTTGACCAGACCGTCGAACTGGCTAAGATTCTGAAGGCCCACGGCGTGGACCTGATCGACGTGTCCACCGGCGGATTGATTCCCGACGTGACCATTCCGGTGAAGCCCGACTACCAAGTGCCGTTCGCCGAACAGGTGCGCAGTCGCGCGGGCATTCCCACCACCGCAGTCGGGCTCATCACCAAGCCGAAGCAGGCGAAGAAGATTCTGAAGTCGGGCGCCGCCGACGCCGTGGAAATCGGCCGCGCCGCCCTGCGCGACCCGTATTGGCCGCTCCGTGCCGCCCACAAACTGGACGTGCCGGTCGAGGAAGCCCCCTACCAGCCGCCATACCTCCGCGGCGCCTTCCGCTGACCCTTCCCCTCCCTTCTTCCTCTTTTTTATTGCGAAAAGTAGCCACAACCCAACGCAACATAACAAAAAAAC
>ERZ772860.598-NODE-598-length-30992-cov-66.991854_pt1 | contig 30992 bp, 25 predicted proteins | sample MGYA00511342_ERZ772860 | MGnify/ENA primary metagenome ERZ772860 (study PRJEB29015, sample SAMEA2737665) | human gut metagenome | biome: human gut; feature: human-associated habitat; material: faeces | place: China | collected 2012 ... | reverse complement strand
CAGCACTGCGGATGGATATCTCGTTGCTCGCTAACTTTTAGCGGACAGCAATAAATTTTTTACAAAAAACTTTCAGGCGATAGGCCTTTTCAAGGCATCAGGTGGCGTATTGGGATGAATTGCGAACGACTTGGAGGTTTACTTTTTCAGCATCAAGCACAACTGGGGACGTTCTGTGGCACATAGGGCTGAAAGTGTTTTGTAAGGATATTTTCTGGTCGCTTCGACAAGCTCTGCGACCAGGTATTATTCTATGGTATTCAGCAGATCACAATCGTTCAGGCGATCGAAATCTGATTTAAACAAGCGATCTTGAATGATTCGGTACTTTTCAAATTCGGATTCAGCAAAACTTTTGGCAAATTCCGCAGTAATCTTTCCGGCATCGTTCAATATAGCATCACCACCAGCTTCAAGGATTATGTCTATACGTTTAGCCCAGTCTTCCATAGTCATCGGAATATGCCTGTCTGCCATTCTCTCGGCCATATCCAAAACGGAGTTGACCAATTTTCCCATATCTTCCAATTCCACACCATTCAGGTAATTCTTAGCTATACTGACATCTGATTTCACAATCTTTCCATCCGGAGCATTCTCCCAGGTCGTCAAACCCATATGTTCCTTACCTGCATCAGCTCTTTCCACAATCAGTTCTGCGGCGGTGTGGCCGTGAACGGCAAAGTGAATTTTATTCTGTACCTTTTTGTAGAACAATCTTGTTGTGGGCGCGTCACGGTTATAGTCAACAGCTGTGGCGTAAATGTCGGTCAGTTTCTGGTAGAATCTTCTCTCACTCAACCGAATCTCACGAATCTCTGCAAGCAGATGTTCAAAGTAGTCTTCTCCGATGAAGGTTCCATTTTCCATCCGCTTTTTATCCACAACATAGCCTCGAATTGTGAACTGTCGCAAAACACTTGTGCACCACTGACGAAACTGTGTGGCTCGGATAGAATTGACACGGTAGCCTACCGAAATAATCGCATCAAGATTGTAAAATTTCGTCATATACATTTTACCATCCGCCGCAGTTGCCGAGATTTTCTCGGTAACTGAACCTTCTTCAAGTTCACCAGATTTAAAGATATTCTTCAGGTGCAAGCCAATATTATCAGACGAGCAGTCAAATAGCATCGACATTGCTTTCTGAGTCGCCCATATACTTTCATTCTTATATAGCACCTGAATACCTTCCTCCTTCCCTTCCGCTATGAAGGTGAGAAATTCAGCCGTGCTGTTCCGCACTAAAACATTCTTCATCATCTATCTTTCTTTCAACAACTTAATCATATCTACACAAAAATAATGAATAGTCCCGGCAAATACAAGTCACTTGACCTCCAGGTTGCGCGGGACGGCAGCGGCGTTGGCGCGGTAATGCGGGGCGTAGAGGGATTCGATTTCGGGGACGGGAGCCTGGAAGGTGCCGGGCTGGGTCACGAAAAAGTCCTCGGTGACGGTGGTGCGGCCTTCGGGATAGGTGTCGAAATAGAAGACGGTACGGTCGGGCTTCACGTCACGGTAACCACACGGGGAGACTCGGTACCAGCCGTCAACAGTCAGCGGGGTGAAAGACAGATTGTAGATCCCAGACAACTGGTCAACTGGAATCAGAGACGCCTCACGGGGTGCGGTCAGACGGATGAAACTACGATTCTCGGAGTTCTGGACGGTATAGACGGCACGGATACGGTCTCCCCTACGGACGGTGTCACCTTGGCCAACCTCCTTGTCTCCAATAAAATAACGCTTTTCAAGGGAGAAGCCGTTGCCAGAGGCCTTCACATCAGCAAGAGGCTTCAGCACACGCTGGGTCAGGGTCACGACACTGGTGTTCAGCAAGTCGGTGCTACCCTTTCCGACTGAACACAGGGCGTTCACAAAGGCTGGATCCGTGTCCCAGTTCTGGGTTTCTTTCTGCAATATCAGCCACAGGCGGACTCTATCGGCGATCTCGGCGGCTTTCTGACCGGTGACTTGATCAGAATGTGAGGAAGCATATTCAGAAAGCACATCGGAGATGAGCGAGTGGGCATAGGCTTCGTTTTCCAGCAGTCCTCTGAACGGCATCACAGCGTTCGGGTAGTAGAAGCCGCCACCATCGTGCCTGACGGCATATTCAAGGATGGAGAGGATGTCTTCGTCCATTGATCTGCGGAGCGCGGCATCGACATTGAAACGCTCGCCCCAAGCGCGAGCCAAGGATATTCCTTCTTCGGAGCCGATCAGATTGCTGAGGGTACGGACACGTCTTGCCTTCGCACCTGGCTGACCATCAATGAAATCGAAGCGGTTGGAAGGTGAAAGGTAGATGCGGGCATATTTCCGGAAAGAGGAGAGTCGGGAGCGGTACTCCTTGCGCTGCGACTTGTCCATCCGCACCTTGAACCAGACCGATGGGAAGTTCGAGCGGACGAGCATATAAGTGTCGTTCGACAGGCCGCCGAACCAGCGCGGGAAGCCCAGGAACTGAGTGGAATCCAGATACTCGACAGAAGATGTCAGATCAGGAATATTCCCGCCAAGACTTCTCACCAAAGCCATCCGATCCAGCACCGTGGCGGTGACTGACTGTGAGGAACGCATACCTTCGAACCAGCCGAAACCGCCGTCGGAGTTCCTGCACGCAAGGATTCTGCCCAGCAGCGAAGTGTCGCGCTCCGACTTGAATGATTTGAAGCAATATGCCTCTGTAAGTGACAGTACATCATTGGATGACGGCTCGGACTTCTGTGTCGCGGCCTCTTCGATCATCTTGCCGATCGAGATCTCTTCGCAGACGGCACCAGCAGAGGATACGTTCACGAAACGGCTTCTGAGCGATTCCAGCAACTTATCCTTGTCAGTTCCTGGCAAGGCTATGGCCGAATGGGACTCGGTGATGACCTGACTCGCATCGTGAACCGGAACACCGAACTGGACAGCGTCACTGAATGATTTTGAGGCGAATATGACCTTGAAAGTCAGTGAGTCGATGTCGTGAGGCACATCAACCGGGAAAGACACGACCGATTGTTCACGACCGTTCACCGTCACTGGAACTTTCAGCGAGTCAATGGCTTCGCCGCTTCTTGAATATTCAAGGATCTTCATCTCGCCCTCTATCACCGCGTCTGAATTGCCGACGGTGGTCGCCGTCAATGTCCATTCGTCTCCAGAGTAAAGATACCTCGGAGCGTTGACGGAGACTTTTACAGGCACGGTCACGGTGAAGTCCCTTGTCAATGTGCCGTTGCGCATCGCCTTGTCGTGAGCGAAGAACAAAACGTGATAGGTCGAGAGTTTGTCAGATGTCTTGAACGTAAATTTGACCTCGTTGTTTTCCGGATAGAGGAACGGCTCAAAGGCCAAAGATTCTGAGAATATCTTTCTGACAGCCACGGAAGTGAAATCATAATCAGCGGCGGCAGAAGCACTTGACTCAGATTTCTCATAATTGCGTCCCGAATCATTGGAACGGTTCTTACGACGCCGTGCCGATTTGGAGGCGACTCCGTAACCAATCACCATCACCTCATCAAGCAGTGACTCGTCTTCCTCAAGGACGATATTCATTCCCGAAGTTCCTCGCAATGTCACACTCCGGTAGCCTATGTAACTGATTGTTATCAGCGTCCCAGGACTTGCGTCAAGTGAGAAATACCCGTCAAGGTTAGCTGATGTGCCATAGGAGGTGCCGTCCACGATGACTGACGCTCCGATAAGCGGCTCCCCGTTCACATCCGTCACTATACCGTTTATCCCGGAAGACAATCCTTTGCCGATGTTGCGTAAAGACTTGTTCGTGATATATCCGCAGGCGATATCCATCTGGACATTTGAAACGACATTAGGTTCAAGCCTTACCGGATTCCATAGCTCCTTTCGGACCGCATCAAGACTCTTGTCATAAATCGCCGCGAGACCTTCGATGCCATCCGGGACGCGGACCTTGACGGTATATTCAGTGCCAGGATTGGTGACATCGGTGAAGGCGCTGAAATCCAGAGGCATATCAAGTTCGTCCGACAGTCTGTTGTAAATATGCTCGTACTTAAAGAAGCGGCCATATTTAAAGAAGAGCAACTGGATTCTGACAGGGCCATCAGCTCCAGCTGGGTAGCGAAAACGCAATTCTCGCAGCGAACCGGCAGACGAGCCGTCCATCGTAACCATTCTGGATTCAAGGATATTCCCGCCGCTGTCAAGCATAGTCGCGACCGCCCATAATGGTGCCACAGAAGCTCCAAGCGTCATAACGATGTCCTCGCCAAGAGCGACTTCGGTCTTACCCGGCAACAGAAGACAGACAGCAGGAGCCACAAGCGACTTCGCCTCACGGCTCACCTTCACAAGGTTATATTCTTTATCCGCCTTGACCACCTTGCCAAGACTGTCAGTTTTCTCTGAATATGCCCGGAGAACATAAAGTCCGTCAGCCGTTGTCGGCAAGTCAATCTCATCGCCGGAAGCGCATTTACCTGTCTGCAAGACTGTTCCGGAAATGTCCAAGAATTCATAGCAGATCTCAGACTTCACTTTTTTACTGAATCTGTCACGGACTTCCAGCGCAAAAACTGCCTTGTCCCCGGTCACGATTCCCTGCGTGGCCTCTCCCGATTTGTTCAGATCAGTAAGCAGCAAATCCCCGTCGGTGCCGTTAGCCAAATGGAAATCAAGTTTGATCACATTATTGACATTGACCAATGTGCTAAACTCCCTGGTCTCCCCTGTCTCGTCCTTCACGGTCACATTGATTGAATATCGTCCTTGATCCTTCGCCTTGAATCTATAACTGAAACGTCCGTCCGATGAGGACTTTATCTCTTTTTCATCCACTGTCTTCCCGTCACACGACACCTTTAACGTCATCCGGGCGGAAGCGAGGCTATGCCCCGAGAGGCTCTCGACCTTTCCGGAGACGGTCACGGAATCTCCGGCGAAATAAAGTGATTCCTGCTCATCAAAAGTCAAATCGAACGTTGGCAGTACAAAATCCTCTACCCTGAACATTCTGGACGTAATCTCCTTGTCGCCATTGGCAACAGCAATCTTGAACAGCCCGTTGCGCCGCCCTTTCGGAATGACGAACTCTCCGGCGAAGGACCCGAAATCGTTGGTGCGGAACGACTTCTCCTCGATCATATTCATCTGAGAATCGTATAACGCGGCCTTGAATGCCTTTTCTTTTCCGATGACTTCCAATTGTTTATGAATATCTCCACGGAACATCACGGCTTTGAACCGGACTGTGTCGCCGGGCTTGTAGGCTCCACGGTCGTTGAATATTCGGCCGTAGGTTTCTGTTTCAGAATGATTCCCTACGGTCGCTTCGACAGGCTCAGCGACCAAAGCCCTACTGGTCACTGAACTTGTCGAAGTGACCGGACGGTCAAGATACGACGCCTTGACAATGACAACCTCCTTGCTGAGCCGAACAGCTTTCCCATCCGTCACCGAGCAGACAACCTTGCACTCAAGTCCGGACTTCTTAGCCGCCAGTTCCTGCATCTCGGAAGGCAATAACGTGAATCCATCAATGCTCAGATGCGCCGAGAGCACCCGCTCCCCTCTCGTCATCTTGACATCAACCTCCTTGAAAGGCTCTCCGGTGATGTAATCAGCAGGGAAAACCGCGAATCCGCCACCCTGCTTCCTGACAGCCACGGACACTGTCTTGTGAACGTACGAGATCTCGGCCTCTTTCCCGGAGCCGGAAACCTTGATCCAATAGTCTCCATCCTCCAGCTCCGGCAGAGCCACCTTCACAGTGTCCCAGACGTAAAAACTCCGGACCGGATTGTCGAGCCTTTTACGGAACACACCCTTACCTTGGCTCTCAACCGACAGATTGGTCGACTTGATATTCCGGAACCGGACCAGCACGGTGTCTTCACGGACCAACACGGAAACATCCTTATCCTCCAGCCTATCAATCAATGACGAAATCACACCTCCACATTCCTCAGCGATTATCTTATTCACATCATTAGAGGAAACAAAGAGAAGATCCGAACTTACATATTTTGGAATATACGACTCCCGCTCTTTCTCGAAAGTCTGACATTTGGAGTCAAGCTCGGCAAACTGCCGCGATGCTCCGCACTCCTTGACCAACCTGTCATATTCCCTTTTAAGCAGCACCTTCCTCGGCAGCAACGCCACTACGCTTCCGCTCCAGTCCGTGGCGAGGCGTTCCAGTTCCTTGTCTCCATCCTTGCGAAGCGCCTCACTATAGGCAAGCAACGCAGATTGAGGAAAGTTCCCGGCGACCGCATCCTTCAAGAGCTCCAAAGCCTTGTCGTGCGCGGAAGCGTCTGACAGACAGTGCCAAAGAATATATTCATAGTCATTAGGGATGAATTCGTGGTCGCAGACATAGCCGTCGCCCCAGTAGCCGCGCCGCCAAAAATCATCGTTTTTTCCTTTTTTCAAGACCTCGGCATTATCCTCCGCGAACCGCAGCGCGTCAAATTCCTGCCGTCCCAAATCACCCGAATTGATTAATGAATATGCCATTATGGGTTTTCCGGCCTTGATGAACTCTTCCGTCAATACGTTTCTCAAAGAGTCCCGCAGCTTCCAGTTCCTCCGCGCCTGTGTCGTGCCGATAGTTACCACAGCATCGTAGTAATCCTTGTCCAGCCGGTTCTTCTGCGCCTGTTCTTTGATGAACGTCAGCAGAGCGATCTCTTTCTCGGGCCTGTCACGCCTGGAAAGCCGCTCATATTTCCTCCACTCCTTCTTGAGATAATGTCCGTTAATATCCGGATATTCAGCAACTCTGGCCTTCCGCCCGTGCATAACCGGGCACAAAGCCAACATCATCATCGACAAAACAAGAATCTTCCTCATAACCGTCTGTTTTAGTGACGGCAATATACGCAATTTATCCGGAACCGCAGCCTTTTATGATGATGAATATGTCGCCTTACTTCTCATCCATAAAGAGCTCACCTTTGAGGTACTTGACGCTTTGGGTGGCGAAATTGTAGCCTCGTGAACCAGGTTTGGCGACTTTCAGGTACTTCTCGTACCATTCGAGGGCGGATTTGTAGTCTTTTTTCTGCTCATAGCAATAGGCGATGTTGGTAAGGGCGGAGATGAATTTCGGATTGTAACCGTATGCCTTCTGATAATGAGCGATAGCCTCGTCCCAATGGAAAAGTTTCGCTTCTCCGAGACCATATTGCTGATAAAGCCTGAACATAATCAGCGGATCCGGCTGAAGCATGTTCATCGCCTTGTCAAGCCACGGTTTGACCTCCTTCTCAAAAGAACGGTTGCTGTCGGCATAGACCGCCGCTATTGAATATGCCAGATTAACATCGCTTGAATCAATCTGCCAAGCCGCAAGCAGTTCTTCCTGCGCACGATACATAACCTCCGTGTGCCAATAGCATTGTCCGAGATAATAGTGGACCGGATAGGAATCGTTACCAAGTTTCTCCTGACGCTCAAAGACATCGATCGCAGGGGCATATTCATTCTTGGAATAGTGTGCCAGACCTTTGATCGGGGCGATGGTGAAATTGTCGGGATCCAAGGCAAGATATTCATCTGTCAGACGGATCGCACCATCATAGTCCCGGCGAGAGAGGAGAATCCGCGCGGCTTTACTCACTACGCTTTCATTCAATGGTTTAAGAGACAGCGTGAGCCGATAGTACGTCAGCGCGGAGTCCAGCATATCCGCCTGATTGAACGAGTCCCCCACCAACGCGGCGATTGCCGGTATCGTGTCAAGTTGCAGCACCGCCTTCCCGGCCTCAGCGCTCTGGGCGAAAGCCTTCATCCTGTAGAAAGTCTGCATCTGCTTGACTTTGTACAGGATGTTCCGCGGGAACTTGGAGGTCAGCAGGAAATATGTCCCAGCAGCGGACTCGTAGTCCCCGTTCTGGAAATGACAGTCCGCCAGCTCGGACAGAATCTCCTCATCGAAACGGTCCGGAGTGACGAAAGCGGACAATCTCTCGATCGCCTCGTCAATTTTGAATATACTCTTGAGGTACCGGGCCTCACTCAAGGCCGCGTTCCGGTCTGACTGTGGATCGGCCACTTGCGCCGCCACAATCTGTGGCGACGCAAGCAAGCAGATCGTAATCAATAATTTGTAGCTTAATCTCATTATTTGAGTCGGAATATGATAGGGAATGTGTAGGTGACATCGACCGCCTTGCCCTGCATCTTACCTGGTTCCCATACAGGAGAAGATTTGACAATCCTCAACGCTTCCTCATCCAAGGATTTGAAGGTTCCTCTCAAGACTTTGACGTTTTCCATTTTTCCTGTCTTTGTGATAGTGAACTGAACAACGACGCGACCTTGTTTCTTAGCTTTCTGAGCATCCTCCGGGTAGATCAAATGCTCATTGACCCATTTGGCGAAATTGTTCGCGTCACCGCCTTGGAACACCGGTTTGGTCTCCACCATTTGGAATGGGACAGGTTCATCATCATCGGTGGTAACATCTATGTTAATATAGTTGCGACTTTCCCCGGTGACAGTAACCGAGACGTTCTCTGGCGCTGTTTCCGAGATCATTGTCTCATCGGACAACGATCCGGTTGAATCCGGTTTTGTGAAACTGCTGAAGCACAATGTGCAAACAAGAAGTGGTATGCAGACGACATACGCAAGCCTGAACCATCCATTAGTTTTTTCTGACATCATCATAGCGATTCGATTTGAAAGTTTTGTGTGGTTGAAACCGTTCGCAAGCCGGAAACGATGCTCACCGACAGCCTTCTTGACAAGAAGCAGCTGATAGTCAGCAGCGTTCACTCCTTGATTGATCACAGATTCATCGGCTTCATATTCGTGAAGCATCTTGAGTTCAGCCCTGGCAAGCCAGACGAGAGGATTGAACCAGTGCAGGACGGTGACGACCGAGAACAGCAGCACGTCAACAGAATGGTGCTTCCTCACGTGGCTCATCTCGTGCGTCAGAATCACCGGGGTAGCGGTGAAATCCTCACGGCTGATCACAATATGCCCCAGGAAACTGAATGATGCCACCGGAGCGTCCACGATAGTAACCTTGAACCCCTCTTTCTGAATATGCTCGCCAGAGGCTATCATACGGGATGTCTGGATTACGGACAAGATATTCATAATCAAGACAACGAAGGCCCCGAGAAAGTATATTCCTGAAACGACTCCGAGCCAGGATATTCCTTTGTCTGCCGCGTTCAGGGTTCCGCCTTCCGCGCTGACCACAGCTTGCGGCAGGGTCAGGGTCGGGATGACGTTCGAGACCGCGGTTCCGCTGAAATCCCAATGGATGAGCGGCAGAGCCAAGCAAAGCAGGCTGCCAGCCATCAAGGAGAATCGGTTGAAAGTGAAGAAGGTTGTCTTCCGCATCAGCAGCATAAAGAATGCGTAAAACACGGAAAGCAGCAACCCGCTCGTTACGATGTAAGCGATCATTTCCTTTTGCTTTCGATTTGAGAAATGAGTTTTTTAAGGTCCTCCACATCCATCTTGTCCTCTTCGACGAACTGGGAGACAAGGCTGATGTAGGAGTTGTTGTAGTAACGGGAGACAACGTCCCCGACGGTAGTCCCGTGATAGTCACGTTCCGTGAGCGCAGGGCTGTACTGGAAAGAGTTCGCCATCGGCTTGCGCTTGACAAATCCCTTATCCTCAAGGAATTTCACCTGTGTCGCCACGGTGTTGTAGTTGGGTTTCGGATCTGGAAGCGCCGCGACTATGTCACGGATAAACACCTCGCCTTTGGCCCAGATGATGTTCATCACCTCTTCCTCTTTTGCAGTAAGTCTCTGTTTCATTGCTCGATTCTTTAAGTTAACAAACGCGCGATTATTATCTTACGGATGCAAAGATAAGAATAAAAATCATATCTCCTAATATTTTTAGGTGTTTTAAGAATATTTTTAGTTGCGCACACAATGTGTACCAGGATCTCGGAATATTTTATCATAAATACTTTAAGCCAAAGGTCTTATGACGTATTCAAAGAAGATTGACGGTGAGATAAGCGTACCGTTTGGATTCACACCCATGTAAGTAAATAAATGATGGAAAATCCTATACTCTCACAGACAAAAGGCGTACCTACGAAAAATAAAAGACAAATGACATTGGCACGAGTTGCTTGATTTCCATATTCTCATTTGTTTTCTGGCGACAAAGTTAATGGGTGCTTCAGCAAGATTCCGGCAAATACACTATTTCTATATTCTGCCATTATTTTGCCGAAGACATTGCTATCTTTATGGTCAGATATGGCAAAGAATTACTTCAAATCCTACATCTGGCTGCTGGAGACACTCCAGAGCCGCGGGCCGCTTACACTGGCTCAAATCAGGCAGTTGTGGCGGCGTAGTTCAGTGAATGAACTTGGAAGTGACCTTCCCGCACGTACGTTCGCGAATCATATAGAAGCAATTTCCGACATCTTCGGTATCGAGATTGTCTGCGACCGTAGGGACAACACTTACAGCATCGTCAACGAAGAAGATATGGACGGGACAGGCATCCGCTCCTGGATGCTGAACGCCCTCAGCTTGAACTCTCTTCTGAACGAGAGTGCTGGTATGAAGGACAGGATATTCTTTGAGAATGTACCTTCCAGCCACCAGTTTCTCACAACAGTCATCCAAGCTATCCGTGACAACCGGAAGCTGAAGGTACGCTATCAGGGTTATCGCATGGACGAGGAGCGGACCTTCGAGCTGGAGCCGTACTTCATCCGGGAGTTCAAGCGCCGCTGGTACCTGTACAGCCACAAGGATAACGACAAGGACTACAAACCTCACATGTACGCCCTAGACCGCATGCTCGAGGTAGAGATACTTCCCGACACATTCAAGATCCCGGAGGGCTTGGATGCCAAAGCCTGGTTCCAGTCTCTGTACGGCGTGCGCAAGTACGACGACATGAAGCCTCAGCAGGTCCTCTTGAAGGTCTATGGCAAACAGGTCCGCTACTTCCGGTCTCTGCCGCTTCATAGCAGTCAGGAGGAGGTAGAAACACACCGCGACCACAGCATCTTCGCTTATAACCTCGCCCCAGACTATGACTTCAAGCAGGACATCCTGTCGTTTGGGGATTCGATTGAGGTCCTGGAGCCGAAGAGACTACGTGAGAGTATTTCAGAAGTGGTTAAATCTATGAGCAAAAAGTATCAGTAGTAAATGAATAAGGATCTTAAGATTGATTATTTGCGCCGTCTCTTTTATCCTTTCAAGAAGGATGGAAAACTCGACAGCTTTGTATTTCATTATTTACAAGGTAGTGGCAACGAATTGAAAGAGAAGTTTTGGAGTCCCAGAAGCTCTTCCAGACTCTGTTTTGACCTGTACTCATGGATGGGTTCTGATGATGGATACTCGGTAATTCAATTTGAGAAGAAACTACCTGGGATTAAGTCAGGGGCTCGCCAGATTTCCCCGAATATGGATGTGTATTTTGAAAGTGGCAATGAGATTGTCTTTATTGAGAGCAAGTATACAGAGACGGCGCTCAATAAAAACTATTTGAAAGATCTTCCTGAAGCATATTGGAATACAGATCAAGTTTATTTGAGTGTCAGTGGCAAGAAAGTAAACTATTCCATTGGTGAAAGGTATCATAATAAAAAGAAGGTAATGGATGAGTTTGTTTCCTTCATTAATAGCATTAGTGCCCTTGCCGAAAAAGAAGAATCACCTTCTTGGTTTGATGCCAAACAGGAAACGTGTCATCTGCTTGGTATTGTTCTCTATGCATTAGAGAAGAAACCTACAGGGCATATTTATTTCAATAATGTCGCGGCAAATTACGATGACAATCAGTTTGCCACGCAGTTCAGTATCTTGGCAGAGGAAATGGTCAGAAGGATTTTATCCGCATATTCAATAAGCGCTTCTTTTGACTATCAGCTATGTAGTGTAAGAGATTACTTCGGTAGCTTGCTGCTGCTGGATAAAAAAGCATATCAATCAGATAAGACGGTCCGTGAGATAATCTCGGATAGAAAACTTTATAAGGAACCAGTCTTGTGATATCTCTTAATGATAAAGTCATCATCGCATTCTCCGACACCCATGGCAACCATCGCCGCCTGCAGGTGCCGGAGGATGCGGATATTGTCATCTGTGCCGGAGATGCCGTAGAGGATGACCTGAAGGGTGGAGAGTATGATGACTTCATAGCTTGGTTCGGGGCTCTCCCTGCCAAGTGGAAACTCTTTGTTCCCGGTAATCACGAATTATCTTTCAGCCGTATCCGATATCAAACAGTTGTCCAGAAGTTTGAGGCGGCCGGCATTATTGTTCTTCAGGATGCTGTGGAGGAATGCGACGGAGTTGTCATTGGCTCTATCTCCAGAGATGCCAGGATTGCCGATGAAGACATCCCAGACGATACTGACATTCTGGTCACACACTGGCCACCTTACGGCATCCTGACAATGACCTGGGGTCTCTGAATATTCTGAACTTCGTCCTGAAGGCCCAGCCCAAGTGGCATCTCTTCGGCCACATTCACGAAACTGAAGGGCAACAATTCCAGCTGGCAGCACCATTCGCCAAAATATTTCCGTTTTTAACGCCATTTCTTGGCTTCTGCCGAATTTCTGCCGAAGGTCTGGTTATTTTTGCCGAAAAACTATCGATATGGCAGAATTCATCAATCAAATCCCTGGTTACGAGAAGGGTCGTGTACAGCGTATCACCGCCACTGACGAAGTGAGCGAATCCTTCATCGTCGCCCAGATGGCGTCCGATCTGCGCAAGAAGTGGAACACATCTGTCCTCTGCATTTCCCTGGACGGTCACAAAGAAGCTATAGAATCCTTGATCCCTCAGGAGAAGGCTGTCGGTACCGTCTATGTCCTGGACCAGAAGAATCCCGAGTTTAAAGTTGTTCTTCGCAAAGCCACCGGCATCATCAACCGCCGCTTCGTCCGAGCCCTCATCATCAGCGGTGCAGAGCGCCTCACCGCTAAATACTTCCAAGATCACCCGGAGAAAGGTAGAGAATGGATAGCCAGTCGCCTTGAAGGACTGTCCAGAGGCATGGGCATCCCCGTCATCCTGGTGAGAGTCCACGAAGATCAATCAGAAGTATAATACTCCCGGATTTTAATACAGGTGCTTTATTTAAAAACAATAACTTCGCACCATAAAGCATTGTGGGCTGGAGCCTGCTCAACTCACTCGATACGTCAAACTGCATAGATGCGCTCAAAAGTGCCATTACAAGGCACGGAGCTCCGGAGATAATCAACTCTGATCAGGGATACGTATTCCGGATCATGGTCGGCCACTAATTTACCTCATCATTTTAATAACATCTTCCGGCAACATCGCATTCCCGGCATCATCTTTCGGAGCATTCTTAAGAAACAGCATAGGAACAATAGTGTAGCTCTTGGCAAACGGCAGCAAATTAGCTTTACGGAGAAGTTCGGCTGTCAATTGTTTCCCATTCTCCCCTGTTGTCCACTTGCATTCGCCAACAAGCAGATATTTTTTGTCAAGCGATTCGGCCATAACATCGAACTCGACCTGTTCCGGCTTCTTATCCTCATTGAGAATAGAACCCCACCAACGTTTTGCCTTACCGTAAACAATTCCATTGACCATATTTCCCGTTACAGCATCCCTGCATAGTTTTTCCCAATGAATACTCACATACTCCGAGAAATGGGCTGTCAGTGCCTGTTCTAATGGTAAGCGACGGCCAAGCTCGATAAACGAGCGATTAGGAACGACAAACTGATAGTAGAATGCCATAAAAGGGTCTGCAATCTTATATAGGCTCTTTTTTGCATTCTTTTCGTCAATTCCGAAAGGAACATCTTTCTCTAAAAATCCTAGGTCTATAAGTTTCTTCAACGGACGCGACAGATTGGTTGCCGGCTCATTGCATCGTGCGGCAATTTCGGAAAGCCGGTTTGCGCCAGTCCCAATATAAGACATGATCGTTGAAGTCTTGACAATATCCTTGACATCATCCTGAAATAGTTTTATCGGCTCTTCATAAAGAGTTCCATTTACCGAAAGGATATTGCGCCACAGGGCATCATCAAGCGAACTTCTGTTTTCCCTCAGTTCCCAATAACGCGGCACACCGCCCCATACGGCATACTCTTCAATGGCATTCATCGCATTAAGATGCAAAGCCTTTTGAATATACGGCAAGTGTATCGGCGTAAGTCTCATAATCTCATCAGCACGCCCATATAGAGGTGCGGTAGAATCAAGGAACAACCCATACATCATATTTTGTGATGAACCGCAAAGCACAAGGTTATACTTCAACAGCTTCTCATCAACAAGTTTCTGTAATACAGACGGCAACTCTGGCGATTGCTCTACAAGATACGGAAATTCATCCAAGCACAAAGTAAAACGTTTGTCTGTCCGATAATTGACCGCACGAAATATAGATTCCCAATCCGGATATGTCAGTTTGTCGAAATCCGGGAAGATTTGTGCTATTACTTTTGCAAGCAATACTCTCTGATGTTGCTCTTCAGAACGGTCTGCAAGGAAGTAAACATCATTTTCTGACAACATCCTTTTAATGAGCGTTGACTTACCCAGCCGTCTGCGACCGTACATCACGACTAACGAGGACTTCTCTCTTGCAAGTGCATCCTTTAATCGTGCAGTTTCATCTATTCTGTCAACGAATTTCATATGCCCTGTTCATTATGTAATGCAAACATAATGTTTTTACTGCATAATACAAAATTATGAACAATGTTTTTTATTCCAACAGAACAAATTGCCACTTTTGTATAGCGGAAATGGATCGAGAAGTACAATGCCTCCTGTACTATATGCCGGAAGACAGCGGCAAAGTGCAGGCCGTCATAAAAGATGAAGCGATATGGTGTACCCTGATTACGGAATATGTTACCTCAAATACTTTCATCCGAGACGGACTCTGACATATTCAAAAAAGATTGCTTTACTTTGCACCGGGAAATGATAAGTTTGGTGATTCTGAAGGATCGCCTAAGAAACTAAATAAAGGAATTTGATATGTACTTGGAAAAAATCAACGGCCCGGCCGACATCAAGAAGTTGAGCGTCGAACAGCTCAACGTCCTTGCTGATGAGACCAGGCACTATCTGATCGAAAAGGTCAGCAATCACGGCGGCCACGTCGGCCCGAACCTTGGAATGGTGGAAGCCACTGTGGCTCTGCACTATGTGTTCAACTCCCCTGTCGACAAGATCGTCTTCGATGTCTCACATCAGAGCTACGCGCATAAGATCCTGACTGACAGGAAGCAGGCGTTTATGGATCCGGCCCACTACAATGACGTGACCGGTTTCAGCGAGCCATCCGAAAGCGAGCACGATCATTTTGTCATCGGCCATACATCGACCTCGATCAGCCTTGCCTGCGGACTTGTCAAAGGACGTGACCTGGCAGGTGGAAAGGAGAATGTCATCGCTGTGATCGGCGACGGATCATTGAGCGGCGGCGAAGCCCTTGAGGGACTGAGCGTGGCAGGGTCTGAGCTTAACAGCAACTTCATCATCATCGTCAACGACAACCAGATGTCGATAGCGGAGAACCACGGCGGTCTGTACAAGAACCTTCAGCTGCTTAGGGAGACCAACGGAAAGGCGGAGGTCAACCTTTTCAAGGCGATGGGGCTTGAATATGTCTATGTGGGCGACGGTAACGATGTCGCCACTCTCATCGATGCCTTCCAAAAGGTCAAGGACACCGAAAAACCGGTTGTCGTGCACATCAACACCCTCAAAGGCAAGGGCTTGAAGTACGCCGAGGAGAACAAGGAGAAATGGCATTTCGGTGGTCCATTCTATGTGGAGACCGGTGAGCCTAAATTCAAAAGCACAGCCGAGGACTACGGTGATCTTACCGGAAAATATCTGCTGGAGAAGATGCAGTCAAATCCTGAGCTTGTCGCAATCACTTCCGGCACGCCTACCGTGTTCGGGTTCACCCAGCCTCGCAGGGTACAGGCCGGGAAACAGTTCGTGGACGTGGGAATCGCCGAGGAGACCGCTGTGGCGATGGCATCCGGTATCGCAAAACGTGGCGGAAAACCTGTCTGGGGAGTTTACAGCACATTCATCCAGAGAACATACGACCAACTCTCACAGGATCTCTGCATCAATGACAACCCGGCCCTGATGCTCGTGTTCTGGGGCGGAATCGAGAGTATGAACGATGTGACCCACACCTGTTTCTACGACATCACCTTGCTCGCAAATATTCCTAACCTCATTTATCTGGCACCGACCTGCCGTGAGGAATATTTCGCGATGCTGGACTGGGCGATCGCCTACAGGGAGCATCCGGTCGCGATCCGTGTGCCGGTTAACGGAGTTATCTCACGTCCTGAGGTCAAGGCTGAAGGTGTTGACTGGTCTGCGGCCGAGTACGAAATCACCCACAGAGGCAGTCGGGTGGCCGTTCTTGGTCTTGGGGCTTACTACCAGCTCGGAGAGAAGACCTGTGAGCTTCTGAAAGCCCAAGGCGTTGACGCGACGTTGATCAACCCGAGAATCATCACATCCCTCGACACGAAGACCCTTGAGGCACTCAAGGCCGATCACGAACTCGTAATCACTCTTGAAGACGGTCAGATTGACGGTGGCTGGGGCGAGAAAATCGCCAGATTCTACGGCGACAGCGATGTGAAAGTCCTCGTCAGAGGCCAGCGCAAACAGTTCGAGGACAGCTATGTGGTCGAAGAACTGCTGAAAGAGAACCGCCTCACTCCTGAACAGATCACCGAGGATGTCCTCCTGGCCCTGAGCAAATAACGGAAAACTTCATATTCAAAAAAGATCAGGCCGCCATTAATGCCGCGCGCCTGATCTTTCTTTTTATGTCTTTATCTGCCCGAACTTTCGTTTTATCTGAGAATATACCCGTGACGAATCAGGTCCTCCCGGCTTTTGATCGGGAAGGTGTAGCCGTCACGTATTATATAAAGGTCATCCGTTATTTCGATGATGGCATCGTACAAGTGGTCGGAAACAATGATGCCTTTGCTCTTTTTCCGCTCACGGATCAGTTCCTGCATACGTTCTACATAGACCGGAGCTATGTTGGAGAACGGCTCGTCGAGAATGTAGAAATCCGCCTCGCTGTTCAGCACAAGGAACATCTCCACGACTCTGGCCTCTCCTCCGGAGAGTTCTCTGAACATCTTCCGCTGAAAAGAGTGGAATTTCGGGTCAAACCTCACGAGCTCATCGTAATCCACGCCATATAACCTGAAAGCCTCGCCCAATGTGAATTTCCCTGGAACGAACAGATTCTGAGGCAGGTACTTGACACGCTCCCCTATATGTGCATAATCAGTCTTCGGCTCATCGTTGAAGCGGACGAACATATTCTGTGGTTTAAGGCCTCCAACTATACATTTGAACATACAGGATTTGCCGGTACCGTTACGTCCAAGCACTCCGGTCACCCTTCCGCTTTCGGCGGTCAGAAAAGCGCTCTGGAGGACAGTGTGGGAGCCAAACTGCAAATGAACGCTGTCAACAAGCATCCTGCTTGTCCTATCTGATTGCGTATCCTATGTTCCAGGTTATAATCATAATAAGGACAAATGCCACAAACTCCACAACAATCGGCATCAAGAAAAACTCGTTACGGCTGATTCCAAGGTTTATGTAGAAATATATTGTCCCCTCCTTTCTGAAAGAATGGAACAAGTACAAGATGACCGGAACGCTCAAACTTTTCAAAAGGACGCAAAGCGAGATCGAAGACGGCGAACCGACTACCAAGGCGGCTGCGGCAAGCGTGACAACACCTGAGACAGCGTATAACGCAGTTCCATATTCCCCCGAAAGCCGGATTTTCCGCAAGATATTCATTATGTGGTGCTTTTGTCTGCCCTCAAAGTTACATAATTAATATGATATCGGTGCGCAAAAAAGCAGGATTGACTCACGAAAGCACCTACGCAGCCTCTTTGTGAGTGAAAGGGCATCCAACACGCACAGACTTTTTGCTGGGAAGGGTGCACCGACACTTCGACAGGCTCAGTGCACCGCAAGTTCAGCGACCGGGAACACTGTCAGCAATACGGACGAGATAACGGGATTGTCCACATAGACACGAGACAAGATATTCATTGATTGACATTTGGAATCGCATAATGTCCATACGTCATCTCGAGATTATCGGATTCTGTTATGTAACTTTGCAGACGAAACAAAAAAGGGCAATCTTCAGGCGCAAGCCAAAAGTGCATAACGTCGAATAACAATTGATTAACACAAGAAATTATGAGCACATACAAGAAATTAGACCTTGATACCTACTACAGAAAGGGCGTTTACGAGCGGTTCACCAAGATTGCGAGATGTTCCGTCTCAATCACCGGCAGGATCGACATCACCGGGCTTTATGAATATTCCAAAAGGACCGGCACGAAGTTCTACATCAACTTCCTCTACCTGCTGGCGAAGGTGATGAACTCGCGGGAGGACTACCGGATGGCGTACCTTTGGCAAAGCGACGAGGTCGTCGTCTATGACCGCATCAACCCGTGCCAGTACGTCTTCAACGAGGGCACCGAGACCTGCACGCCTGTGTACACTGAATATTCCGATGAATATTCCACTTTCTATGCCGCTTGCAAGAGGGACATTGAATATACCAAGGCACATCCTGAATATCATTTCGATCCGGTGGGACATCCGAACTGGTTCGACGCGTCATTCATTCCGTGGATCTCATACGATTCTCTGAATGTGGAGCTTCCGGACGGCCATCTATACTATCAGCCGATCGTCAACTGGGGAAAGTTCCGTGAAGAGAACGGCCGCAAGATGATGCCTGTGACTGTCAGGATGAACCACGCCGTCGCTGACGGCTATCTGATCTCCAAGGTCTTCACCCTCCTCGAAGCCGCCATCGCCGATTTCTGCGCCGGTCATACTAAAGGATAGAGCAAACACTTTAGTTTCTGGAATTCAAAGCGTGGAACGCCACTCGCTCTTTTACAGAAAGTTACAGATTGGTGACGGGACGTTTGGGAGGGCAGAAATTCAGAGTTCATTGATTCTCTGAATATTACAGGACACGAGCAGTCGCTTCGACAAGCTCAGCGACCGGAAAGGTAGCAGGCCAGCAGCCGAATCGGTCACTGAGCCTGTCGAAGTGACCTCTTGACAACAATAAGTTGCCAGTAGAGCAGAGCCAACAGGACAATCAGTCCGCCGGCGATTCCGATGAACGAGATCGACAGATGCGTGCAGACCATTCCACCGATCAAGGCCCCCGTCCCTATGCCGAAATTGAATATTCCCGAAAAGATTGACATCGCAACCGAGGTCTGGGCAGCGGGCGTGTCCGTGATGATCTCCGACTGCATCGCCACATTGAATGCCGTCGCCGACATTCCTATTATTGTGCAGACAGCGATTGTGACAGGAACGCTGAATGCGGAAGGCAGCAGGAGCGCAACTCCACCGATCAATCCTATCAGCGTGACATTGATGAATTTGAACCTATATTTAGGGAAATACTTTGAAAACAACATACTTCCGATGATCCCGGCTCCACCGAAGAGCATCAAAGTCAGCGTGATCTGGTTCTCTGTCATATTCCCTACCTGTTGGAGGAATGGCTCAATGTAGCTGTAAGCCGTGTAATAACCGGTTGCGAAGGCAGCGGTGGTTATGAATATTCCGATGAGTATCTTGTTCTTCAACATTGTAGGCAGGTCATGTGCGGTCATACCGCCTCCGCTCGGCACCTTCGGGAGCAATGTGAACAGATAGAGGAACACAACCAGCGCGACCGCACCTATGCTCAGGAACGTAATTCTCCAGCCCACGCTGAGCCCGATGACGCGTCCGAGTGGCAGGCCGAGAATCATCGCTATTGATGATCCTGTGACTATCATACTTAGGGCTATGGGCTTATGGCTCTCCGGAACGATCCTGACAGCGATGATCGACACGATTGACCAGAAGATCGAATGGGCGCAGGCCACACCGATTCTGGAAACCATCAGCATCCCGAAAGATGTTGACAGATAAGACATAACCTGGAACGAAGTGAACACCGCCACGACTCCAAGAAGCAGCTTACGCATCTCCATCTTCGATGTCATCAGCATAAGCGGCATCGAAAGGATCATCACGACCCAAGCATAGACGGAAATCAGCATTCCTGCCTTGGCCTCCGTCAACCCGAAATCCCTGCCGATGTCTGTCAGTAGCGCTATCGGAATGAATTCCGAAGTGTTGAATATGAACGTCGACAGCGTCAGCCCCACCAGGGCCATCCACGTTTTCAAGGACATCTCAGGTTCCTTGATCTGATCTGCCATCACCATATTAATATTCCTTCTAACTAACCGGACGCAAATTTAGAAAAGAATCTGGATTGTTGTACCTTACCGCGTGATATAAAACAATTTACATATTCGTTGAAATGTTTTGGGCACTTAGGAATCTGCCTTCGTTTGCGGTTATATTCGCAGACATATTCATAAAACAAAGTTTGCTTGGATGGCAGAATATTCCTATCTTTATGCAGATTAAACTGTTCGCCTTATGACAAAGGATGTCGCATTGGTGCTTTCAAGCGGCGGGCCGAGAGGTTTCGCATATATTGGTGCTATAGAAGAGTTGGAGAGAAGGGGGTATAACATCACTTCGGTGGCAGGCTGCTCCATCGGTTCGCTCGTCGGGGGTGTCTATGCCGCTGGAGGTTTGGAAGAGTTCAAGAAATGGCTGTTCGGCCTTGACAACTCCAAACTTGTCTCGCTGCTTGATATCTCGATCAGCAAAAGCTATCTTGTCAAGGGAGACAAGGTCATTTCGGCCATCAAAGAGGTTGTCCCGGATGTGAACATAGAGGACCTTCGCATTCCTTATAGGGCCGTGGCGACCGATCTATATACCGGTGAGGAAGTCGTGTTCAAGGAGGGGAAACTTTTTGACGCGATAAGGGCCTCTATCTCAATCCCATCGCTATTCCGCCCGGTGAAGTACGGGCGACATACATTGATTGATGGCGGAATCGTGAACACGATGCCTCTCAGCCAGGCCGTCCGGAACGGTCACGACATAGTTGTGGCGTTCGATGTCAACCAGATAGACTCAGAGAAGATAGCCGGCTATGTCACCGCTCTGGACGAAGTCCACGAGGCCGATTCGGAACTTGTGTCCGACACATTTGACACGCTCGGTGAGCTCGTTTCCAGAAAAGGCCTTCCTATTACCGACCGCGTGAGGATGCTGGGCGACGAGGCGCAGAAGGCCTACAAGGAGATGCGCGGCATCGGCCGCAAGACCAAGGAGCTTGAGACGAAGGCAGAAGCCGAAAACGTTCCGATGAGCGACAACTACTACTCGATTCTAAGCAGAACCTTCTCCCTGATGAACCGCACGATCTCGATGCTGTCCGTCCAACTCTACAAGCCCGATGTCCTTGTGAATATGAACTTCGACTCCTACGGTGCCATCCCCGACTACGCCAAAGGCGAGGAGATCGCCGCCAAAGGCCGTGAGCTGATGTCCGGCGCCCTTGATGAATATGAAAGCCGCGCGACCAGTCCAGCATCGCCGGCATAGCCCCTCGACTATTTTGTCCGGGGAAAAGCCTTTCTGGTGGACAAACCGGTCTATAACAAAGGGTTATCCGGCGAGAAGCCCTTTTGGGTGGACAAACCAGTAAATAACAAAGGTTTATCCGGGGGAAAGCCCTTTCTCCAGACAAAACAAATGGAATATTACAATGTTAGAGACAATACTAATTGCTGTTGTAGGCGCGACAATCTGGATAGTGGTCCATTCGCTCAATGCAAATGTACTCACAGGCAACCTTTCCTGACGGATAAGGCGGATTTCTATTTCGATGAGATGTATTCCCGATATGCGGCTCAGAAGAATCCCAAAGACTTCACAGCCGAGGATGAGAGTATTATATGGGAATATGCGTCAAATCACATAGCGATGTTCCTTACTTGGGTGATTGACAATGGATTCTACGGGAATATTCACTATGAAGCCTCTGATGATATCCAACTGGTAAAGGCACGGAAGATGACTGGAACGGAGTTCCTTGCCAAACATTGTGACTATCGGCTGAGCGATGAGGATTTCAGCCCGGAAATCCTGCCGTTTGTGGAATGCTATTACTTTCAAAAATATATTCAGCAATATGACAAGCTGTTCAGTAAGAAAGCGATGGCTCTCCTACACCCTTCTCCGTTTTCTTGGGAGGACTACGATTTGATCGCCAAGCGTATAACAAGAGCTTACAAACTCTGGAAATTCTGCGGATCGGGCAAATGAACGAATCGCGGAAATCCTAAATCACTGAATTTTAGCCAATTGCAATATCCTGCCAGTCAAATCCAGAGGGCAGCATTTACGAATATATTCAATATCAAATAGTTGCATAGCACAGCAGAATCATCGGCCAAGCAGGCGATCTCTCATAGAAGACAGCCGTGACTCGTCCGAATCCGCAAAAAGTGTTGTTTCATCCGAAATTCTTGTAACAGGTATCTTTTACGTTGTCCATAACTTTGCAAAGTCAAAAAAGGACAGATATGAAAAAGAAAATCATTACAGGATTGGTTGCGCTGACATCAATGGTCAGCTCAGCCGCTGCGCAGGACATCTATAGGACTGCGGCAAACGTACCGATGGTACAACTCAACAATGGAATACTGATGCCTCAATTCGGCCTGGGGACATTCTTCCAGCCGTCGGACTCGGTGTGCGAGCAGTCTTGCCTCACGGCGTTGAAAGCCGGCTACCGTCACATCGACACCGCACACGCCTACAATGACGAGGCCGGGGTCGGGCGCGCGGTGAAGGAAAGCGGAATCCCTCGCGAGGAAATATGGATCACCAGCAAACTCTGGCCGACAGAATACGGGGAAGGAAAGACATTGAAGGCGATAGACGAGATGCTGGGACGGCTTCAATTGGACTACATTGACCTTCTGTATGTGCATCAGCCTGTGGGCGACTTTGTAGGCGCATGGAAAGACATGGAGAAGGCCGTGGCGATGGGCAAGGTCAGGGTATTGGGAATCAGTAATTTTGACGCAAGCGATGAGGTCTTCGACAAGATAATGCGTGAGTCTGTCGTAAAGCCGGCGGTCCTTCAGATGGAATGTCATCCATACGCGCAGAGACTGGCGATGAGGGAAAAGGCGAAGCGATACGGAATATATGTCACCAGCTGGTTCCCTCTGGGCGGGGCTATGAGCAAAGGCGCTCTGCTCAAGGAGGAACGCTTCTTCAATATGTCGCTTGAAGAGAAGGAGCGCGCCTATCTCGGAAACATGCAGATTCCTGCGGAAAGGAAGTGATTATGTACGAAAAGACATTAGGTCTGAGCGGTCTGCGAGTCTCAGCGGTGGGGCTGGGCTGTATGGGTATGAGCCACGCATATGGTGCGCCAGCTGATGAACTGGAGATGACGGAGCTTCTTGCCGATGCCGTGGAGATGGGCTATACTCTCTTCGATACCGCCGAGGTATATTGCACGCCGGATAGTCTATACCATAATGAGGAACTGCTGGGAAAGGCATTGCGCCCGTTACCGCAACGAAAACGTCTCACTTGCAGACCTCCGTGCGGCCAACAGTCAGCACCGGTAGATAAATATCATTACGGCTCATTTCTGGCAGGCAAACCTTTACCCTGAACGATTCCGCAGCATTTCACAATATTCAGTAGGAGTTATTCCCGTCTGCTTCTTGAACAGCAGTCTTCTAGTCAACAACTTCTTCAAGTAGCGATCGCGGGCATAAAGATCATCCGAGAACGACATCGAGGACCATCATCAAGACAAAGCCGATGGCGAAACCGATGGTGCTGATGTTGGAGTGCTGGCCTACTGAGGCTTCGGGAATCAACTCTTCGACAACGACATAGAGCATCGCGCCGGCGGCGAAGGCGAGGAAATACGGCAGGATCGGGGTCATCAATGAGGCCAGAATGATCACCAGAACCGCGCCGATCGGCTCGACGATTCCGCTCAAACCTCCGATCAGGAAGGATTTGCGGCGGGAGTTGCCGGCGGTGCGCATCGGCATCGAGATGATAGCGCCTTCAGGAATATTCTGGATCGCTATTCCTATCGCGGTTGCCATAGCGGCGGCGGGGGCGATTCCGATCCCGTCCTGCAATGAGCCGGCGATCACCACACCGACAGCCATTCCCTCAGGAATATTATGGATAGTCACCGCAAGAGCCAGCATAGCGGTCTTGGAAATTCTCGCCTTGAGGCCTTCCGGACTCTCATCGCCGATGTGAAGGTGAGGAGTCAGGTAATCGACAGCCAACAGGAAACCCATACCGGCAATGAAACCGATAGCGGCCGGCAGAACAGTACAGATGCCTTCCCCTGCCGACATTTCCATACTCGGAATCAGCAAGGACCACACGGAAGCAGCCACCATTACTCCGGAAGCGAAACCAAGCAGTGCCTTCTGCAGCAGGGCGGGCATCTCTTTCTTCATAAAGAAAACGAAAGCGGAACCGATCAGAGTGCCAGCGAAAGGAATCAGCAAGGTCGCTATTATCGAAGTGTTCATATTCATTAATCCAATTTTACACGAATGTAGTGATTTTATTGTAATTTTGTCGTATGGTTGAGACGGACAACACGACAGAAGTTCTGGAAGTCGCTTCGATCGCAGGGCACATCCTGCTGGAGAACGGGGCGGAGATTTCCCGTGTAGAGGACACTATGGAACGGATCGCATCGCATTACGGGGTGGATTCCGGACATTTTTTCGTGCTCAGCAACGGCATATTCACAACCGGCTCGCTCGGGAAGTACGCCAATGTCGAGTTCATTCCTATCCGTGGAATTCAGCTCTCGAAAGTAGTCGCTGTCAACAAGTTAAGTTACGAGATAGCGGCTGGGAAACACACTCTGTCAGAGGCTCGGCAACGACTGGAAGCCATAAAGGACGCTCCCGCTAAACCGGCCTGGGAACAAATCGCCGGGTCAGCCTTTGGGGCAGCCGGTTTCTGCGCCGTGTTCGGCGGAGGGTTTATGGACTGCGCCGCCGATTTTGTGATCGGAGCGCTGCTCTACGTATTCTGCCTCTTTGTAAGCGGTTCATTATCAAAAATTGTTGGAGGCATCTGCAACGCCCTCGTGGCCACAATACTCTGTCTCGCTTCCTACAGATTAGGCTTCGGCGACAGCCTCAGCAACATCATAATCGGAGCCGTGATGCCGCTCATCCCGGGAGTTCCGTTCGTGAACGGAGTCCGGGATCTGGCCAATTCCGACTACATAGCCGGGTTGACAAGGCTCACGGACGCGATGCTCGGATTCATCTGCATAGCTCTCGGCGTGAGTATCAGCTTCATAGCGGACGGATGGGTGTTCGGAGGAATGATCAAACTCAGCGGAATGACCGTCAATCCCGAGACCGCCGGAATCCTGTGGCAATGCCTTGCCGCCTTCATCGGCACATTCGCTTTCGCGATCCTGTTCGGAGCACCACGCAGACAGTATTTCACGGCGGGAGTGATCGGAGCCATCGGCTGGGTCATCTACCTGATGCTCACAAGGTTCTGCCACAGCGGACCGACAGTCGCCATCATCCTTGCCACTGCGATAGTCTGCATCCTTTCCCGCTTCACCGCCGTCAAGGACAAATGCCCGAGCACGGTCTATCTGCTATGCGGAATATTTCCGCTCGTCCCTGGAGCCGGAATATTCTGGTTCACTTACTACCTCGTCTCAAGCCAGTTCTACCTCTCCGCGTCCGCCGGATTCACCGCCGTCAAAGGCGCGATCGCGATAGTGCTTGGAATAATCTTCGCGATGGAACTGCCGCAACGACTTTTCTCCGGAAAAAGGAAAGGCTAATCCTCAAACTCGATATCGTGAGACGGCAAGGCCTTTTTCTTGCGGAAGACGACCCTCTCGCTCATAAAGAAGTTAAGTCCACCTGACACGCACAGTGCCAGCAGGTTACACCACACGACATTCCACCGGAACATCCTCTGGATCAGAAGCAGGAAGGCCATCTTGACCAAGAACGCCCCGATGCAGGATAGATTGTAGCCGCCCAGGTGACGGAAAAACGACCTTGCGGTACGGCGCGACACCCTGTCCTTCCAGATAAGGAAATAGGCCACGACGAAATTGGTCACGGCCGCGCACTCGAACGAGATAGCCGGGGAGATGATGTACTGGCCGAAATACGTGCTGAAAACCCATTTGGAGAAGACCCAAAGCACAACCGTGTCCACAATCGTCCCCAAAAGGCTCGACGCGGAAAACTCTGCGAATCTCTTGACTAATTTAAGCCACGGTCTGGTCATCACTCTCAGTTTCGGACGGCAAACTTACGGAAAAAACGTGAATATTTGGATAAAAAGCCAATCTATTCAGTAAATTTGTCGTTCAGCAAGCGGTGATTGCCGCGAATGAGACATTTAAAAACGAACGAGCAATGTCAGAAGAAATGAACATAGTGCGTGACCTCGCCGTGATCCTTATCTCGGCGGGAGTGTTCACGATAATATCCAAGGCTCTCAAACAACCGCTAATCATCGGCTACATCCTCGCCGGTTTCTTGATCGGCCCGAACATCAGCTTCTTTCCGGGAATATCGAGCGAGGCGACCGTCCACCAATGGTCGGAGATCGGCATAATATTCCTGATGTTCGGCCTCGGCTTGGAGTTCAGTTTCAAGAAGTTGCTGAAGGTCGGCGGAAGCGCCATCGTCACTGCGGCCGTGAAGTTCATCGGAGTTTTCCTGATCGGATTTGTCACGGCCCAGGCCCTGTCCTGGAGCTTTATGGAAAGCGTTTTCCTCGGCGGTCTGCTGTCGATGTCCTCCACGATGGTCGTGCTGAAATCCTACGATGACCTCGGCTTGAAGAACAAGCCGTACGCCGGAGTCGTGTTCGGAACCCTTGTGGTGGAAGACCTCATAGCGATCCTGTTGATGGTGCTGCTCTCAACAATGGCGGTCTCACAATCCTTCGCAGGCAAGGAGCTGATAATGAATATAGCGAAGCTCGTTTTCTTCCTGATTCTTTGGTTCCTCGTCGGAATCTACGTCATCCCTACCCTGCTGAAAAAGGCCAAGGAATATCTCAACGACGAGATTCTCCTGATTGTCAGTATCGGCCTCTGCTTCGGGATGGTCGCTCTGGCCACATCGGTCGGATTCTCATCCGCACTCGGTGCCTTCGTTATGGGGTCCATCCTTGCAGAAACTTCTGAAAGCGAACACATTGACCACATCGTAGAGCCTATCAAGAACCTTTTCGGAGCCATATTCTTTGTCTCTGTCGGAATGATGGTCGCCCCATCGGTGATCGCCGAGCACTGGGCGATGATCCTGCTGCTCTCCGTGATCGTAATAATCAGCCACATCATCTTCGCAGGAGCCGGCATCATCCTGACCGGCAACGGTTTGGACAACGCCGTCCACACAGGATTCAGCCTCGCACAACTGGGGGAGTTCGGATTCATCATCGCCGGAGTCGGCTGCACCCTCGGCGTGATGAGGGATTTCATCTATCCGGTGATCATAGCGGTCTCCGTCATAACAACGTTCACGACTCCGTTTATGATAAAGCTGGCGGATCCGTGCTATAATCTGTTAAACAAACGGTTACCGGCCAAATGGACCGACAGGCTCGCCCAGATGAACGACTCCGGCAAACAGACCGCCGCCGAGCACAACGAATGGAAAACTCTGCTGAACGCCTATTTCACACGCATCGTCCTCTATGGCGTGATCCTGATAGCGATCTACATAGGATCAAAGCTATATCTCAGACCTGCTGTAGAGAAATTTTCCCCGGAGCTAAGCGTGACCATACATAAGGTTATCGAGGTCGGAATAACCCTTGCGGCGATGCTCCCGTTCCTTTTCGGTCTCGGAGTCCATTCCGGCTCCATCAGCAAATCCGCCCCTAAACTCCTGAAAGAGAAACCGAGTAACATCTGGCCGTTGATGGGGCTGATCTTCGCACGCTCATTCCTTGCCGTGGGAATCGTACTGGCTGTGTTGTCGTCATATTTCCACCTCGCAGGCTGGACGGTTCTGGCAATCTTCTTCGCCGGCATAATATTCATTCTCTTCGCCCGCCGGTCCATCCATAAATATTCAGCGTTGGAGATGCGTTTCCTTTCAAACTTCAATGAAAAGGAGGAGAATGAAAGGCGCAGCAAGCCGGTCGCTTCTTCCGTTAGCCAGAAACTCGCCGACTATGACGTTCACACAGAGACGCTTACCGTCTCCCAGAATTCCACCTACGCCGGAAAGGCTCTCAAGGATATTCCTTTCAGGGCAGAAACGGGGGCGAACATCATCAAAATCACCAGAGGGTCAATGAATATGATCGTTCCGTCCGGTGATGTGTCGCTGTTCCCGGGCGACCAGATGCTCGCCGTCGGCACATCCGCCCAACTCGAATCCTTGAGAAATATGATGGCGTGCGCCGTCGCTCCGGAAATTCAGGACTCTGGAAATAGTTTCAAGATCGTGCCTGAGGCTCTTACCGAGGAATCGTTCCTGACCGGAAAGACCCTACGCGGCACGAACCTCCGGAAATATCACTGTATGGTCATCAGCGTGCTCAGGGGTTCAGAATTCATCACCAACCCGGAACCCGATTTCAGGTTCCAGGCTGGAGACACTGTCTGGATCGCCGGCAACCTGGCCGAGCTGGAGACCGTCTAGAACTTCACGAACTCAGGATTGAGATACGGTTTAAGGTCAATCCAGAAGACCGTGACCTCGATGATGCCTTCAGCGTAGCTCGCGATCTCGTAAGGCTGGTAGTACCAAGTCACTCCCGCGCCTGACACACCGCAATGTCCATTAGGGACCAGGCCTTCAATGAACATCACACTTTCATTAATGTCTTCAACTCCCCTGTCCAACGCAAGCTTGGACTTGATCAATTCCGTTACCGGAGCGACATAGCCAGGCTTGAACAATTCGTTTTCCGTCACGATCCCGCCAGTCTTCAGGTTGATGATGTTCGGAATCAGATAATGCATTCCGTGGGCTCCGCCAAGGTAGTCCTCGCTGTACACCTGGTAGGTCTGGAGATCCATGAACCCTTCCGCGAACTTTCCCTGAACGGTGTAGTACCAGTTGCAGGTCATCGCAGCGCTATAGTTATAGTCATAGTCTAATCCATTCTCCTTGGCGTAGACGACAGCATCGTCGTAGACACTTCCCGCCTCCCTCTGGTAGTTGGCCATCAACGTGTCCGACACGGCATCGGAAGCCTCCTCCACCGAAATACCGTCATATTTCTCTCCGAAACAAGCCTTTACGATAGAGTTGTTGATCTTCTTCTTCAAAGCGTTACCGCCCTCGAAGCTCTTGTAGTACTCGACAGAATGAACTATCTGCACCGAAGCGGAGTCACTCTGCGCGAGCGTCTGCTCGTAAGTGTCGGCAAAAGTGGCGACCTCAGTCTCATTGTCAGAACAGGAAGCCAAGGTCAGGGCCATCGCGGCGACGGCGAATGGTAAAATTCTCTTATTCATCTCAAATAGTATTTGGTTTAAGACAAAGATAAATATTATTCTGTAATTTACTAAATTTGCAAAGTATTATGGAACGAACTATCAACAGACTGAAAATGAACGGCTGGCTGGCGTTGAGTCCGCTGGCTGTGTTTTTGGTGACTTATCTGGCGTCGTCGCTGGTGGCTCACGACTTTTATAAGGTGCCGATCGCGTCGGCGTTTCTGATCGCGTCGGTCTATGCGATGCTGATCACGAAAGGGGCTGTGGCGGAAAGGATAAACATATTCTCAAGCGGTGCTGGCAACAAGAATGTTCTGCTGATGATCTGGATATTCGTGATGGCGGGGGCGTTCGCGACCACGGCAAAGGCAATCGGGAGCGTGGAAGCGACTGTCAATCTGACGCTTACTGTTCTTCCGGGGAAATGGTTGCTGGCGGGACTGTTTCTGGCATCCTGCTTCATCTCGATGTCAATCGGCACGAGTGTGGGAACGGTGGTGGCACTGGTTCCAATCGCCTCAGGACTGGCTGAACAATCCGGACTGTCTTTGGCGATGCTGACCGGACTGATTGTGGGCGGAGCGTTTTTCGGGGACAATCTGTCTTTCATCTCAGACACGACAATCGCATCGACCACGTCACAAGGCTGCTCGATGTCCGATAAGTTCAAGGCGAACATCTGGATCTGCGGACCGGCGGCTCTGATAGTCACAGTCATCTACATCATCATCGGACTCAACCACGGAGCGACTCCAGAGATCGGAGAGATTGAATATGTCAAGCTCATTCCCTACCTGTCTGTCATTGTGTTGGCTCTGTGCGGACTGAATGTCCTGCTTGTACTCGGAATCGGCCTGCTGCTCAGCGCGGCGATCGGATTCGTGAACGGAATGACCTGGCTCGGATTTCTCGGCAGTGTCGGGGACGGAATCGCCGGGATGGGCGAACTGATCATCGTGACAATGCTCTCGGGCGGAATGCTGGAACTGATCCGGCACAATGGCGGTATCGATTTCATCATCAAAGGTTTGACTAAAGGCATCAAAGGCAAGCGAGGAGCTGAGTTCAGCATCGCCGGGCTTGTCGGGCTGTCGAATTTCTGCACGGCCAACAACACGATAGCGATTCTGACGACAGGTGACATCGCCCGCGACATCACCAAAAAATTTGGGCTTGATCCGAGGAAATCAGCAAGCCTTCTGGACACGTTCTCCTGCGTCGTACAGGGCATAATCCCTTACGGAGCGCAACTACTGATGGCTTCCGGATTCGCCGGGATCTCCGCCGCGGCGATTATTCCTTGCCTCTACTACCCGTTCGTGCTGTGCGTAGTGGCTTGTTTCTCAATCATATTCAGACTTCCTAAACGTTACTCATAATGGGCAGGACCGCAAAGGTAACATTCGTGACACTGGTCGGATCAGTTGTCAACATCATTCTGACGGTTTTCAAGATCTTCGCCGGTGTTCTTGGACGCTCAACCGCGATGATAGCGGACGGAATCCATTCACTGTCAGACCTTCTGAGCGACATCGTCGTGATTG
>ERZ772860.587-NODE-587-length-31369-cov-6.487961_pt1 | contig 31369 bp, 30 predicted proteins | sample MGYA00511342_ERZ772860 | MGnify/ENA primary metagenome ERZ772860 (study PRJEB29015, sample SAMEA2737665) | human gut metagenome | biome: human gut; feature: human-associated habitat; material: faeces | place: China | collected 2012 ... | reverse complement strand
TGGCGCGGGTACTGGAAGCGGAAGCCGCTGCTACACAGGAGCCGACTTATCCGGCGTGAACCGGGGCATGGAAAAGCGGCCATGCCAGGGAGCATGACCGCTGGAACGAAAATCGGAAGTGCTTTAGCAATTCTTAATCTCATTCTCTATAAAATAATTTGCAATTTCAAAGGCTTTTATTCTTCTCTTTGCCAATGTGATTTGTGATTTATAACGCTCGGAATTATCCTTTGATTCAAATGTTTTTACTGTTTCTCTTAGCTTGTGCAGAGTTGAATCAATTTGCCTTTTGGCCGCGGTTAATTCATCTATTGTATACTTCATGTTTTCTCCTTTAACTTCTGATTTTTTTGTTAAATCAGAGTATACCACGGAGTTATGAACTTTTCTACTGCAAATATGGGACGACAACCCATACCATAAAAATCGGAAAATTGAAAAGCTGTAAAGAAGCAAATTTAACGCTTTTGCCGCTGTACAGCCCCCGCCGTTCCGTGGTACAATGAAACCACGGAATAGTGGGGCTGGCTGTCGGAAACGGAGGATTTTATGTTAAGACAAGCCACCCAAAACCTCATTACCGCCCTTTATCCGAGATTGTCCCATGAGGACGAATTGCAAGGCGAGAGTAATTCCATATCGAACCAAAAAAGGATACTCGAAACCTACGCAAAACAGAACGGCTTTACCAATCTGCGCTGGTACACCGACGACGGTTTTTCCGGCGCGAACTTCCAGCGGCCCGGATTTCAAGCCATGCTTGCGGACATTGAAGCCGGGAAAGTGGGTACGGTCATCGTCAAGGACATGAGCCGGTTAGGGCGAAACTACTTGCAGGTAGGGTTTTACACGGAAATGCTGTTCCCTCAAAAGGGTGTGCGTTTTATCGCTGTCAACGATAATGTGGACAGTGCCAGCGAGGGCATGGACAACGATTTTACCCCGCTGCGAAATCTGTTCAATGAATGGCTGGTGAGAGATACGAGCAAGAAAATCAAGGCAGTGAAAAAGTCAAAAGGCATGAGCGGCAAGCCTGTTACCAGCAAGCCGGTTTACGGCTATGTGATGGACGAGGACGAGAATTTTATTATAGACGAGGAAGCCGCCCCGGTGGTGCAGCAGATTTACCAGCTTTGCCTTGCCGGGAACGGCCCGACCAAGATTGCCCGTATGCTGACGGAGCAGCAAATCCCCACGCCGGGGACGCTGGAATATCAGCGGACAGGCAGCACCCGCCGTTATCACCCAGGCTATGAGTGCAAATGGGCGACCAACACCGTCGTTCATATCCTCGAAAACCGAGAGTACACCGGATGTCTGGTGAACTTCAAAACGGAAAAGCCTTCTTATAAGGTCAAGCACAGCATAGAGAACCCCGTCGAGAAGCAGGCCATTTTCGAGAACCACCATGAGCCGATCATCGACAAGGAAACATGGGAACGGGTGCAGGAGTTACGCAAACAGCGCAAACGCCCGAACCGCTACGATGAAGTGGGGCTGTTCTCCGGGATTTTGTTCTGCGCCGACTGCGGCCATGTGCTGTATCAGCAGCGGTATCAGAACAAAGACCGCAAACAGGACTGCTACATCTGCGGCAGCTACAAGAAGCGCACCCGCAACTGTACGGCGCACTTTATCCGCACCGATCTGTTGACCGCTGGTGTCCTGGCAAATCTCCGGCAAGTGACCGAATACGCAGCCAAGCATGAGAGCCGGTTTGTGAAACTACTTGTCCAGCAGAACGAGATCGGCGGCAAGCGAAAGACCGCCGCAGCCATCAAGCAGCTTGAACAGGCGCAGGAACGCATTTCTGAAATCAGCCGCATTATCAAGCGGCTGTATGAGGACAATGTAAACGGCAAAATCAGCGATGAGCGTTTCATGGAACTGTCGGCTGACTACGAAGCCGAGCAAGCGGAGCTGAAAAAGAGAGCCGCCGCCCTGCAAGCCGAACTGGACAAGTCACAGGCAGCTACCGTCAACGCCGAGAAATTTATGGGCATTGTCCGCAAGCACCTTGCCTTTGAAGAACTGACCCCCACTCTCTTGCGGGAAATGATCGAGAAAATTGTGGTGCATGAGTGCAGCTATGATGAGAACGGCACCCGCAGGCAGGACATTGAGATTTATTACAGCTTTGTCGGCAAGATTGACTTGCCCGAATAACCGCCCGACCTATCCGACACAATGGCCAAGTGTCGGATAGGAACGGCAAAATTTTTTGCACTTCTATTGCTTCTTTATCACACATAAGCAAACAGCCACCGCTGCCACCAGGTCGGCAGGTGCCAGCCGAGGTGAAGCCCTGCCAGCACGAGGAAGCAGCGCGCCGCCGTGCTGTGCAGCTGATAGAGAGAAGGATTGCTGCGCAGCGAGAACGACACGACATCAGCAAACAGCACACTCGACGTCAGGCAGCCGCTAACAATGGTCACAAGGCACGAAACGACGAGCAAGATGTTCAGCAGGAGCCGCACAAGGAGCGGCCCGTTCCAGCGCCCGCGCCCCAGCGACGAGACATAGCGGCGGTTGCGCACGAGATGCCAGACAATCGGCAGCAGCAAGGCTACGCCCACGGCCTCATGCAGCACGGGCGGCAGGTAGAAGAATGTCATCTCAAAGACGAGCATCATCAAGAGCAACACATCCAATAGATATCTCATGGCTTCACCTCTCTTGCTCCCATACTCCAACGATATCATCCGGTAGTAGCTACCGTTCAAGTCTTTTCTGCTCCAGTTCGTAAATCATGTAGTCGATGCAAGACAACTTTTCCTGCGCCGCGTGCAGAGACTCCATGAGCCTGCGACGGTGGCGCTTGAGGAAGCAGAGACGCGCCGCATCGTCCGGCAGCGCAGCGAGCTCGCGCTGGCAGACAGCTGCCTCATATGCCTCTCCTCGTTCCTGATAACATTCTCTTGTCATTCCAGTCCCTCCTGTGCCGTTCTCTTTTGATACTCCTATCTTATCCGTTCTGTATCACAATGTGAAATGCTTATATCTTAACTTGCGTCATACGTTTTTGCTATCGAACATGGATCAAAAAAGCATCTGTCACTTGCAATAGAGACAGATGCTTTTATACTTGATACTTATCTAGCACAATTCAGCCGGTAGGACAGACCCTCCATCCAGTTTTACATTTTTTGTAACGAATATATACCTTTATTTCACATTTTTTGTAGGGAAGCAGCACGGTAACACTACATTTTTTGTAGGGAGTGACCGGATGCAGAGGCCATGGTATCGGTCCTCATCGCCACGGCCCTTGCTTATGCGGAATGGCACAGTTTACGGCTCCGCATCACAATGCGAATTGCTTATAGCATGATTTTTGTCATACAATTTTCCTATCAAATACTTGCAGAAAAAGCATCTGCTCCCTAAAATGGAGGCAGATGCTTTCACGGTATTGCTATTGGTAGAAGGGGGAATGGCGGATGGAACTCCGCACGTTATCGTATTTCCTGGCTGTGGCCAGGGAGCAGAACATGACCGAGGCGGCCAATGTGCTGCATGTGACGCAGCCGACGCTCTCGCGCCAGATTGCGGATCTCGAGGATGAGCTCGGCAAGAAGCTCTTCACGCGCACGAGCCGCAGCACCATCCTGACCGAGGACGGCATGCACCTGCGCCAGCGAGCCGAAGAGATTCTCGCGCTCGTCAACCAGACGGAGGACGAGCTCAAGAACGACACGATTGATCTTTCGGGCTGCATCCGCATCGGCGCAGGCGAGACGCATGCCATGCACATCCTCGCCGACCTGTTCGCCGACCTGCACGGCCGCTATCCGCGCCTGACGGTCGAGCTCTTCACGGGCAATGCCGACACCGTTGAGGAAAAGCTCGCGCACGGCCTCATCGACTTCGCACTGATGATCGAGCCATTCAACACCGAACACTACCACGCCATCCGACTGCCCGAAACGATGCGCGTCGGCATCGTGACGCGCGACGACAGCGAGTGGGCTGCAAAAGACGGCATCACGGCAGAGGATCTCAGCGAGATGCCCCTGCTCATCTCCTCGCGCCAGTCCGCCAACCGCTTCGATTTCCAGCAGTGGTCCGACGGCAAACTCTCCGCTGAGACCATGCACATCGTCGGACACTTTGACCTCATCAGCAACGCCTCGCACTTCATCCGCGCCGGCATCGCCAACGCCCTCGGCATCGACGAACTCCTGCAGCTCGATACCGGCCACTTGAAGTTCATCCCCCTAAAGCCCGCCTGGACCCTCAGCGCCGTCATCGTCTGGAAGAAATACCGCCTGCTCTCCAAGTCCAGCAGCGTCTTTCTCAATGAGCTACAGAAGCACATGGCAAAATAAGCCGTACATCCCGTACCACAACAATCCGGTACGGGATGTACGGCTTTCTCACAGGTATGCTTTTGAAGCAGTATGCCACGTGACTGGCCGAACTTTAATGGATAGTGGCAACCCAATCGGCCAAGCCTTTATCGGATACGCCATTCAAGACCCGTCCGCTCAAAAATTTCCCACGATTTCATCGAAGATGCCATATCTCAAGTTCGTTTTGTTTTCATCAATGTCTCACGCCTCTTCCGCCATCCCATCTCCAATCGATGATAGCGGCCTGTTCTCAAAGACTTTCTTTCAGAATCTTGACGATGTCCTCATGATCCAGCACCTTGTAGCCACCCTCAAGGATAAAGGTCCCGTCGGCAATGCCCTCGATCATGTCTTCCGTCGCGCCGAGCTCAGAGATGTTCATCGCGAGGCCGAGTTCCTTCATCCAGGCTTCCATGGCCTTGAGGCCTTCCTCGGCAATCGCTTCATCCGTCTTGTCCTCTGGATTGACCTTCCAGACCTCGATGGCGAAGCGCTTGAATTTCGGCAGGCCGTACGGCAGGATGTGGCGATAGTACGGCAGGGAGACGGCGGCGAGCGTCATGCCGTGCGTTGCGTTCGTATAAGCGCCGACGGCCTGTCCGAGCATGTGGACCATCCAGTCCGTGCTCTTGCCTTTGGCAATCAATGTGTTGAGTGCCCAGGTCGCCGTCCACATCAGGTTGCTGCGCGCCTCGTAGTCCTGCGGATTCTTGTTGGCAATGCGGCTGGCATGCAGCACCGAGCGCATCAGACCCTCGCTGATGTAGTCGCTCGTCGTATCGTCTGTGCCGGAGAAATACTGCTCGCAAATGTGGTTGAAGATATCGTAGATGCCGGCCACCATCTGGCGATGCGGCAACGTCATCGTGTACCGCGGGTTCAGGATGGCGAAGCGCGGGATGATCTTCTCATCTGCAAAAACATGGCCAATCTTCTGCTTCGTCTCCTGATTGGTGATGACGGCACCGGCATTCATCTCCGATCCCGTGCCGACCATCGTCAGCACGCAGCCGACCGGCAGCGTCTCGCAGGACGGCTCCTCAAAGCGCAGGAAGTACTTCTGCCAAGGGTCCTCCTCACAGTTGACCGAGACCGAGACAGCTTTCGCATAGTCGCAGACCGAACCACCGCCGACAGCCAGAAGGAAATCCGCCTGATACTGGCGCGCAATCTCGATGCCCTCGTAGAGCTTCGCAAGCGTTGGATTCGGCATGACGCCAGAGAGCTCCGCCACATTCTTGCCCTGTGCCTCCAGGATCTTGACGACATCATCGTAGATGCCATTCTTCTTGATCGAACCGCCGCCATAGATCAGGACGACGTTCTTGCCGTACTTCGGCAGCTCCTCATTCAAGTAGTCCAGCGATTGATCACCGAAATAGAGCTTTGCCGGGTTGCAATAGGAAAAATTTCCTAACATGTTTCCCTCTCCTTCTCGATAGCCTCAGTCCTGCGGATACGCATCATCCGTGACGGGCTCACACCATTCGTTGCTCGTCTCCGTGCCCGGGATCTCGAAGGCGAGATGGGAGAACCAGCTCGCTCTCTTGGCGCCGTGCCAGTGCTTGACGCCTGCCGGGATCTCGACGATGTCACCTGGGGTCAGGCTCTGCGGCGCTTTGCCCTCTTCCTGATACCAGCCCTCGCCGTCGACGCAGATGATGACCTGGCCGCCGCCCTGCTTGGCGTGGTGGATGTGCCAGAAGTTGCGGCAGCCCGGCTCGAACGTGACGTTGCAGATGGTCAGCGGGTCGCCCTTCTTCGAGAGGACCTTGAGGTACGACTGGCCCGTGAAGTACTTGGCATAGGCATCATTGGGCTCACCGAGGCCGAAGAAGCCGCCGCGGCCCTCCGCATCAGCGGCATCGGCGTAGACCTCCTTGGCCACGGGGAACGCCGCCCAGGCGTTCGGCCAGCCGGCGTAAAAGGCCAGATGCGTGAGCAGTGCGGCCATCTCCTCTTTCGTGACACCGTGCGGCCGCGCCGTCTGCAGATGGTAGCGCAGTGCATCGCCAGCGGTTCCCTTGCCGACGAGCGCCGAAACCGTCACGATGCTGCGGATTTTCGGCGAAAGCTCGGCTTCCTTTGCCCACACCTCACCGAAGAGCACATCGTCGTTGAGTGCCGCGAACTGCGGTGCAAAATCGCCCAATGCCTTGCGTCCTGCTGTCTGTTTTTCCATGATGATTCCTTCTTCCTCGTATATCCGTGCCGCCAGATGCGGCACACTTGATTTCCTTGTTTTCTCTATCGTAACAAAATAAGCATTTCATGTGAAATGCTTATCGAAAATCATCTGCTATTTTTTTTACGCATAGCACAAGCAAGAAGCTTACATCAAAAAGCCGATATCAGATCAAGTTGCGCTCTTCTTCACTGACTTCATTGTGAAGCAGATAGTCGAGGCTGTAGCGGCCAGGACCGGCGAAGATGACACCGAGGAAGAAGACGCCTTCCTCAAACGGACGCGAGGCCTGAAGAAGCGGTGCGCCGGAGGCGAGCTCGATGGAAGTCCCCATCATAAGGTTGCCGACGAGGAGGAATGCCATCGGGCGGTAGAACAGGCCGAGCAGGATGAAGAGTCCGCCGAATGTCTCGGCGATGCCGGAGAGCAGGCCGAAGAACGTCGGGAAGAGATGGATGCCGAGCGCGCCCATCATCGAGCCGAGCGCCGTCCAGCCCTCAGGGCCGCTCAAGAGCTTCGGCACGCCGTGCCAGATGAAGGCAATGCCGATCAAGATGCGGAAGACGAGCAGGCCGATGTCCTTCTTCGACGCGATGATGCTGTTGATGTACTGCAATGATTTCATGATAATCGCTCCTTATTTCTATCACAATATTTAACGGATATTTATTATCTACTTATATGATATATGAAGTATGGAATAGACACAAGAGCGATTTTTTCATTGACTAGGTATCAAATGCTTGCGTATTGCTGTCGCACAAAGAAATTCATAGTAAAAGCCCATCGGAGATGGGACAGGCGGGGCAAAAGAAGCGAGCGCAGCGCGGGGGAGCGATGCGCTCGCTGGGGGACTGGATTGGTACCTACGGCTTACTTCAGGTACTTCTGGAAGAACGCCGTGATCTTGTCGAACGGAATCTTCTCCATGTTGTCGTAGAGGTCTGTGTGGTTGGCACCCGGAATGATCATGAGTTCTTTGTTCGCGCCCTTGAGCTTCTTGAAGGCACCCTCGCTGAAGTAGCGCGAATGGGCTTTCTCGCCATGGATGACGAGCACCGGACTCTCGATCTCACCGGCGTAGGAGAGCAGCGGCATGTTCATGAATGAGAGCGCGCTCGTCGCGTTCCAACCCTCATTGGAGTTCACGGAACGCGGATGATAGCCGCGCTTCGTCTTGTAGTAGGCGTAGTAATCCTTGACGAACTGCGGAGCATCGGCCGGCAGCGGGTCGACGACGCCGCCCGCACGCTTATAGGTGCCCGTGCGATAGTCTTCCGTGCGCTGGGCGTTCAAGGCCTTGCGGTTTGCCATACGCTCTTTGGCGAGCGTCCCCGCATCTTTCTCATAGTCGAAGTAGCCGTTGGCAATCACGCGGCTCATGTCGTACATCGTCGAGGTGACCGTCGCCTTGATGCGCGTGTCGATGGCCGCTGCATTGAGCGCCATGCCGCCGAAGCCGCAGATGCCGAGGATACCGATGCGGTCCGGGTTGACGTCTGACTCCGTCGAAAGGAAGTCAACGGCTGCCGAGAAGTCCTCCGTGTTGATTTCCGGCGAAGCGACATTGCGCACGCCGTTCACACCGCCACTCTCACCCGTGAAGGACGGGTCGAATGCAATCGTCAGGAAGCCGCGCTTCGCGAGCTCCTGTGCGTAGAGACCCGAAGCCTGCTCCTTGACTGCACCGAACGGGCCGCTGACAGCGATGGCCGCAAGGCTGCCCTTCTTGGCATTCTTCGGCTCATAGAGATCTGCCGCGAGCTCGATGCCGTAGCGGTTGTGGAAGGTGACCTTCCGATGATTGACTTCTTTGCTCTCGGGGAACGTCTTATCCCACTCATTTGTCAGATGCAATTTCTCTGCCCCTTTCTGCTCCACAACAGTCTTCGTCTCGTTTGCCGCAGCTGCCGGATTCGCCGCTGCCTCTGCTGCCATGGCGTGACCGCCAAGGACAAAGGCTGTTCCGAGCACGGCCATCGCCGCTACCTTCTGCCAGAGTTTTTTCTTTGTCATAATAAAGCACCTCTTGCTTTCTGAAAACCATTTCAAACTCGTTCCTTGAACTGGTTTTATTATACGACAAGAGGTGCTTGTATTACCAATACTTGGTTTAAATTCCATTTCATGCCTATCAGGCATTGCCTTACCCATCAGTCATGTGGCCGAAGGCTTCTTCAAGGCGGGCGCGCACGATAGCGGCGGCGCGCGAGAAGACCTGCTCTTTCTTCCAGATCAGGTAGTTGTGGGAGGAAAACGCCGGTGAAAACGGCCGGAAGGTCAGGTCGGGATGCTCGGGCCCTTCGATGGGAACCAGTCCCTTGAAGGACAGCAGGAGCCCCAGGCGCTGCTCGGCGAGGAAGGCGGCGTTGTAGACGAGGTTGTAGGTCGCCCGGATGTCGAGTTCTTCGGGGTCCTTGCCGAGCCAGTGCGCAAAGACGTGGTCGCGCAGGAGCTGGCGCGAGAGGATGAGCTGCTCCTCGTAGAGGTCCTGCGGCGCAATGGCCTGCTTCTGCGCGAGCGGATGGTCCCTGCGCAGATAGAGCCCCCATTCGTCGTCGAACGGAACCTGACGGTAGACGAAGTCCGCCGGCGGCGTCTGCTGGCACAAGAGGCCGAAGTCCAGCACGCCCTTCTGCAGGGCGTCGAAGGTCTGCTCGTCATTGCCGCTGACGAAGTGGAAGTGGATCTGCGGGTAGGCGCGTCCCAAAGGCGTCAGGGCCTGCACGACGAGCCGCACGGCCTGTGTCTCGCCGCAACCGAGATAGACGTCACCCGCGATGAAGTCCTCGAGATGAGCGAACTGGTCGAGCGTCTTTGTCTCGATGGCCGTCATCTCCTCAGCGCGCGCCTTGAGGAAGAGGCCGGCTTCCGTCAGCTCCATGCGGCGCTTCTCGCGCGTGAAGAGCGGCGTGCCAAGCTCCTCCTCGAGGTCCTGCAGCTGCCGCGAGAGCGTCGGCTGCGTCAAGTGAAGCTCCTCTGCCGCCCGCGTGATATTGCGATGGCGCGCGACGGCCAGAAAATACTTGAGGACGCGCAGTTCCATAATGATTCCTCCCCACTTAAGCAAATCAAATATCCAAGATCCCACCTCTGATTGGCTAATAGGATAGCATACTCTTTCTCAAGGAGCAACTCTGTTGCATCAAAAAAAGCCCGGTACGTTTTTCGTACCGGGTGTTCGGATTCAGTCTGTCCTTATGCCATCTCATCTGCCTGTTTCCTGCGCCGCAGATAGAGGAAGCCGCCCGCGAGCAGCAGAAGGAGCACGATACCGCCGACTGTCAGGGCGATGTGCGCCTGATTGTAGATGCGGTAGCTCGCCTGCATCCGGATATCCTTGCCTTCTGCAATCGTCGCCTTGAGGTCCCAGGTCAGGCTCTTGCCGTCGCTCGAGACATTGTCTGCGTTCTGTGTCTCCGGCTTGACGGGCAGGTTCAGCGTGAACCGGTACTGGATCTGGTTGAGCATGCTCTGCACCATCGCCTTGCTCTCGGGATCCTGTTCGCCCATATCCATTTCTTCACCCTTGACGAAGAGGTCAAAGGTATAGGTGTCGTAGAACCACGATTTCGCCACTACGGCGCCAGCATTGCGGCCTTCCACCGCCGTGAACATGTCGCCGCCCTTGGCCGCGAGCGTCTCGATGTCCGGATAGGAGACCTCAACCTCGTAGCCTGTCATATCGCCGTCCTGGATTTCCTTGACGACGGCATCGGGATTCTCCTTGACGAATTCATCCTTCGAGCCCTTCAGTGCCTCCGCGGCAAACATATTGCCGACCATGCGCGTCACCATCGTGCTGGAGCCATCCTCCTTGATGGTCACGCTCTCATCTGCCTTGATACAGCCTGCTGCTGCCACAGAGAACGCGACGAGCAGCAGGACCAGAAACATCCGCTTCACATTGCTCATTTCCCTTTCTCCCCTTTCCTTATAATCGCTTCTTGATTCACTTCCAGTATACAATGCTGGGAATCCCGACCGTACTGTACAAAATGACAGGTCAGCCAAAAACATCGGGCTGACCTGTCATTTCATACAGGACGGCATGAGAGCCGCCTGTCATATACTATTGATGAGAAGATTTTATGTTGCGGAGGTGATGCTATGTTGAAGCGATGTTTGACGATACTGGTGCTCATCTGGGGATGCCTGCTGTATGCGCCGACAGCAAGGGCTTGTGAAGAAAGCCCGCTGCCTCATTGGGTGGATTATCAGGCGTTCCTGAGCGGGTACCGCGAAGCCATTGCCGAAGGCCGTGATACGATAGGCGACTGGCCATTGAGCGCTGCGGCCAAGGTGGCCGGCCCCGAGGGGACGGGCTACGCCTTCGTCTGGATGGACGAGGACAATGTGCCGGAGCTCCTGATTGGCGATCCGGAGGGCTGGCATGTCTGGCAGGCCTACACCTGGAAGGACGGCAAGATCTACAATCTCTATCCAGAGGGCGACCCAAGCGGCGAGATGTGGGTGACCGAGGACAGGCTACTCTACCTCGATATCGCGACGATGACCTGGAGCTACCACGCCTGGTCCGGCAAGCGCGCGCACGCGACGGACCTGTGGTTCAAGGCTGCCTATACGCAGGACCTTGAGACGCACACGATCCGCTTCTACCGCGACGAGCGCGATGAAGACGGTGTTCCCATCTGGCACGAGGTCCGCACGGACGTCGAGAATGTCATCGCGATGATGCCGACGACGCGGATGCTCGAGCTCGACTGGCAGCGGCTCTCAGACCTGTCTGTCCCGGCTGACCGTGAACACGATTTTGAGACGGGGCCAACCCGCTTCTACCGCGGTGAAGACGATACGACCTGACAAGATTCTGCCACGCGAACTTCTGGCAGGTTCTTGTCGGACTTTCCTATCCTCACTTCGCCTCGACTGCATCACACAAAAAAGACACATGAAGCAATCGCAATTGCAGCATGTGTCTTTTCGTCTCGCTAAAAAAAGAGCTCCTTCAGCAGGAGCTCTCCCCCCAGACGGGGTGGCGTGTGGGCTTGAGGCTCCGCACGCGAATGAGGCGCAGGGCTTCGCGCATGTCGATATCTTCGCGCAGGCCCTCTGCTTCGTAGACGCAGAGGGGGTCTTTGACGCCGAGCTCGCTGCCCGGCATGTAGACGTATTCGTTATTCTCGGGGTCGCCGTAGATGACGCCGACCCGGAGTTTTGATTCGGCAAGGACCATAGCTCTCCTCCTCAGAACATATCGCGGTGCCAGAGCACATAGGCGCTGACGATGCTGATGCTGAAGGCGATGCACATGACGTAGAGGAAGCCATGCGCGTTGTCGGCGAACGGCACGGGCACGTTCATGCCGAAGAAACTCGAGACGACCGTCGGGATGGCCAGGATGATCGTCATCGCGGCCAAGAATTTCATGACGAGGTTCTGGTTGTTCGAGATGATCGACGAGAACGTATCGGCGAGGCGCGCGAGGATCTTGCTGTACATCTCGACCATTTCCTTCGCCTGCTTGTTCTCGATGATGACATCCTCCAAGAGGTCCTCATCCTCTTCGTACGCCTTGAGGATGGGCGTCAGGCTCGTGTTGTTGCGCATGCGCAGCAGCTTGTCGAGCACGGCACCATTCGAACGGATGGCCGCGTTGAAGTACGTCAGGCCCTTCTGCAGCTCGAGGAGGCGCAAAATCTCGCTATTCTTCATGTCGTGGCGCAGCTGGTCCTCGATCTCCTCCGAGAGCTTCGAGATCTGGCGCAGGTAGCGCAGGAAGTACGTCGCCGACTTGTAGAGGATCTGGAACAAGAAGCGCGTCTTCTTGTAGGTGCGGAACAGGCGCGACGTGCGCTCGTTGAACTCTGTGATGACCGGCGTCTCTTCGAGGCAGACGGTGATGATGAACTCATCCGTCACGATGATGGCCAGCGGCAGAGCGTCGTAGCTGTCCTCGCCGCGAAAAACCGGCACATTCGTCAGGACCATGACCGAGTTCTCCTCGACGTCCGTATGCGAGCGCTCTTCATCATCGAGTGCGGAGCGCAGAAAGTCGGGATCAACCTCGGTGAGGTTGCTGACGACCTTGAGCTCGTACGGCGTCGGGTCGACGATGTTGATCCAGGCTCCTTTCTCGAGTGTCTTGAGCGTCAGCTCCTGGAGAGGGCCGCTCTCCAGGGATTTGTAGATCTGCAGCATGGATAGAATCTCCTTTCTCGGGGAGGCTCCTGCCTGCTGCTCTTACCGGCGGGCCATGGAGACCACTCCCCCACTCGTATACCTTCGTTTGGGATCTATCGCACTAGGGTGATCGTCCATGATCTCACCAGCCTTTCTTCTCTGTCACAATTCACAAGAAAAATGCAGCTGCCGTGCGTGCTGGCAGCTTTTCCGCATTTCATTATATTACCAACGCCGCAATCTTGTCCAGCATCCCCTTGTAAAAAATGTGTTAAGTCACACCCGGAAGGATTTCGCCCGAAAAAAGCGAATCCATCCAATAAAGGAGTGATGCAAAATGGAATACAAGAATATCGACAGCCAGCACATCCTCGTGCGTCTCGACCCGAACGATGAAATCGTCACCTCGCTGATGCAGGTCGCCAAGGAAGAGAACATCGGGCTCGCCATGGTCCAGGGACTCGGCGCGGTCAAGAAGGTCGTCATGGGCGTCTACAACGTGCCCGAGCAGCACTACAAGGCCAATACGCTCGAGGGCGCCTTCGAGATGCTCTCGCTGACGGGCACGATCGACACGATGGCGGGCAAGCCCTACAGCCACTTCCACATCGCCGTCGGCGACGAGCAGGGCGCGGCACACGGCGGCCACCTCAACGAGGCCATCATCAGCGCGACGGCTGAGATCGTCATCACGAAGCTCGCGGGCAGCGTCGACCGCCGCAAGAGCGAGGAGACAGGATTGAACATCTGGCAGTTCTGAGATGCTTCCCACCGCAGCTACAAGAAAGGAATCCCCCATGGACATAACAAACCATACGAATCTCAAATTCGCCATCTTCGGCGTCGGCGGCACGGGCGGCGTCATCGGCGGCTACCTCGCGAGCGCTGGCAATGACGTGACCTTCCTCGCGCGCGGCGAACACCTTGCCGCCATGCAGGAAAAAGGGCTGACGATCCACACGAATCACCGCGGCGATATCTGCATCCCGAAGGTCAAGGCGCTCAATGCCGCCGACTACCACGAGACGCCCGATGTGCTCTTCGTCTGCGTCAAGTACTACAGCCTCGAGGCAGCCATCGCGCTCGCGCGCCGCGTCGCCGGTCCTGACACGCTCATCATCCCAATCCTCAACGTCTTCGGCACGGGCGCCGTCATGCAGGAGAAGCTCGCAGGCCTCACCGTGCTCGACGGCTGCATCTACGTCTTCGCCAAGCGCGGCGGCCCCGGCATCATCGAGCAGCCGCAGGAGATCCTGCGCGTCTTCTACGGCTTCCGCCCCGGAGAGGACCGCCGCCTCGCCGCCAAGGCCGAAGCGCTCGAGAAAATCATGCGCGCGGCCGACATCCACGCGCACTTCACGGATGACATCCAGCGCGACGCCCTGACGAAGTTCTCCTTCGTCTCGCCGATGGGCGCAGCGGGTCTCTACTTCAATGTCACGAGCGAAGCGTTCCAGGTGCCCGGCGAGGTCCGCGAGACCTTCATCGGACTCATCAAGGAAGTCGAAGCGCTCGGCCACGCGATGGGCATCACGTTTGACCGCGACCTCGTCGCGACCGACCTGCGGCTCATGGACGCCTTCGCGCCGGGGCTCACGACCTCCATGCAGCGCGACGTCGCCAGCGGCGGCCCGTCCGAATTCGCGGGCCTCGTCTCCCGCATCGTCTCGCTCGGCCAGAAGTACCACGTGCCCGTGCCGCTCTACACTAAGATCGATACATGGGGCAAGGCACACGGCCTCGCCTGAAACAAAAAGCCTGCATCGCACGATGCAGGCTTTTTATGCCCTCTGATATTCAGAGCAGGACCTTCCGCGCCGTGATGTGGCGCCGGTAGAACAGGTAGATGAAGACGAGCAGTACGACCGTAGCGGCCCAGCTCAGCGGATAGGAGATCATGATGGTCGCGAACGTCGGCTCGGCCACGAAGGCCGTGTAGATCCAGGTGATGCGCACGCCGCAGACGGTCACGAGCATCAGGAGTGCCGGCGGCAGCGAATGGCCGTAGCCGCGCATCGCGCCCGAGAGGATCTCGATGAAGACGCAGAGGAAGTAGAAGCCGATGATGTAGTAGATGCGGATGCGGCCGACGTCGATGACAGCCGGATTGTCGTTGAAGAGCGCGAGCAAAGGGTCCGCGAAGATGCAGGCCAGCGCAGAGAGCACGATGGTCACAACCATCGTCACAAGCAGGCCGAGCTGCGTCACGCGGCGGCAGCGCGGCAGATTGCCCGCGCCGTAATTCTGACTGACGAACGTCGTGACGGCCTGTCCGAAGGCGATGAGCAGGACGTAGATGTTGATCTCAATCGTGAATGCTGCCGTCGATGCGGCCATGACGACTGCCCCGAGGCTGTTGATGGCCGCCTGGATGACGAGGTTCGAGAGCGAGAATACCATGCCCTGGATGCCGGCCGGCAGGCCGATGCGCAGGATCTCCTTAGCGTAGCTGTGCTCGAGCCGGATAGCGCCGGGCTCCAGCCGGATGATGCCGTGCTCGTGGCAGAGGCCGCGGTAGAGGATCCATGCGCTCAGGTAATTCGACAGCGCCGTGGTCGCCGCGACGCCGGCCACGCCCCAGTCAAAGACGAGCACGGCCAAAAGGTCCAGCACGACGTTGAGCCCGCTTGCCGCCGCCAGTGCCTGCAGTGGCATCCAGGTGTTGCCGCGGCTCCGGTAGATGGCGGATTCGAAGTTGTAGAGGCCGATGGCCGGCATGCCGAGGAAGTAGATGCGCAGGTACGTTTCCGCCAGCGGCATCACGGAGGTTGGGACCGATAGGGCCTCGAGCATCGGCCGGGCCATGAGCTCGCCGATGACGGCCACCAGCACGCCGAAAATCAGTGCCAGCAGGAAGGATGTGTGCACCGCCCGAATGGTCTCCTTGAGATCGTGCGCCCCGATGAAGCGCGCGATGACGACATTGGCGCCAAGCGAGACGCCCATGAACAGGTTGACGAGCAGGCCGATGATCGGCGAATTGTTGCCGACGGCCGCCAGCGCCTCCGTGCTGACAAACTGGCCGAGCACCAGGACATCGGCCGTGTTGAAGAGCTGCTGCAGGACGCCGGTCATGGCCAGCGGCAGCGCAAACAAGATCATCGGCCCGATGATTGGTCCGTGCAGCATGTCGATTTGCAGATGTTTCCCAAAATGCATTGCGTATCTCCTTTCTGCTTCTTTTTATAGTATACTAGAATAATCAACGGTCAAAGGAGGTCCTACATTGATTGCACGACCATCGCCCCAAAGAATCCTGTCCTTACTGTTCTTCCTGCTCGTCTGCTTCTGTGCCCTGCCGCTGCTCGCCACGCCAGTAGCAGAAGCCGCTATCCCCGTGGAGGCAGCGTGGCGGCTCGATGGCGACCGCGCGGCCCCGCCCATCCACTTCCGCAGGGACGAGCCGCTGCGGATGGCGGGCGGCGGGCAGCCTTCAAAGACTGCGCTGATGCATCTCCATGAGCAGCTCGGCCTGCCTGACGATACGCCCCTCTGGGTCATCGACCTGCGGCAGGAGTCGCATGGCTACCTCAATGAGGACGCCGTGAGCTGGCATGGGGTGGCCAATGCAGCCAATCGGGGAAAAGCGGCGGAATCCGTCGAACGGGATGAGCAACAGCGACTCGCAGAGGCCATCGGCACGAACGTACAGGCCGTGCCGATGGGCCACTACGATGAAGCCCATATCCCCTACACATTTGCCGAGTCCGTCACGAGCTTTGCCACCGAGCGCCATGTCGCGCGCAAGAGCGGCCTCGGCTACGTGCGCATCGCCGCGACGGACATGCGCTGGCCCGAGCCGCGGGCCATCGACGATTTCGTCAACTTCTACCGCAGCCTGCCCAAAGAGCATGGCTGGCTCTACTTCCACTGCCAGGCCGGTCAGGGCCGCACGACGACTTTTATGGTGCTCTACGAACTGCTCGAAAATCCATCCGCTACAGCCGACGAAGCCATCGCGCATCAACGGGCCCTCGGCGGCGCGGACCTCAGCTGCGGCGAGCGCTATGAGGGCATCTGCCGCTTCGCCCAATACGTGCGCGAGAACCGCGCGACCGACTTCGCACAGAGCTGGAGCGACTGGCTCAGTGCTCAGCAGTCTCAGGCGATTCAGCAGCCTGCTGCCTGAGGGCCTTGCGCTTCGCGCGGCGCTCTTTGAAGAAACGCTTCATGATGCCGGCGCACTCCTCTTGCAGGACGCCGGCGGTCATCTCGGGGCGGTGGTTGAGGGCGGGGCAGCCCGGGATATTGAAGACAGACTCACAGGCACCGGCCCTCGCGTCGGTGCTGCCGTAGACGACGCGGTCGACGCGGCTCATGACGATGGCGCCGGCACACATCGGGCACGGCTCGATCGTCACGTAGAGCGTGAGGCCCGAGAGGCGCCAGCGGCCCTCTTTCGCGCAGGCCTCGCGTATCGCGATCATCTCGGCATGCGCCGTCGCATCGTGCCAGACCTCGCGCATGTTGTGGCCGCGCGCGACGACCTCCCCCTCGCTGTCGACGAGCACCGCGCCGATTGGCACCTCCTCGAGGTCATAGGCCTTCTGCGCCTCCTCGAGCGCAAGCCTCATGTAGTAGGCATCCTCCTGCATTAAATATCCTCCTGTCTAGTACGGTCATTCCATTCTCGATACGAATATCATAGCCCAGTCCCGCTGCCATCGTCAACCGGACAGAAAAAAGCTCCTGCCGAAGCAGGAGCTTTTCTTATGCGTTTGCGATTTGCAAGAGGCAATTATTTGAGGGCATCGCCGAGTTTTGCGTTCGTGTTGCGAGCAGCCTGGACGCTTTCCTCGAACTTTGCTTTCTCCTCGCCATCGAGCTTGATCTCGACGATCTTCTCGAGGCCGTTCTTGCCGAGGATGCACGGTACGCCGATGCAGAGGTCCTTCTCGCCATACTCGCCATCGAGGTAGACGCAGCACGGGATGAGCTTCTTGGCATCGAGAGCGATGGCTTCAACCATCGTTGCAGCAGCAGCGCCCGGTGCGATCCAAGCGGACGTGCCGAGGAGCTTCGTCAGCGTAGCGCCGCCGACCTTCGTCTGAGCGACGACGTCGTCGAGTGCTTCCTTGCTCAGCAGCTGCGTTACAGGGATGCCGCGCAGCGTTGCATAGCTGACGAGCGGAACCATCGTCTTGTCGCTGTGGCCGCCGATGACCATGCCATCAACGTCAGCCGGCGTAGCCGGATAGCCAGCCTTCGTCAGAGCCTGTGCGAGGAAATAACGGAAACGGCTGCTGTCGAGCATGCCGCCCTGGCCGAGGATGCGGTTGCGCGGGAGCTTCGTGTCTTTGAGCGTCAGGAACGTCATAGCGTCCATCGGGTTGGAGATGATGATGAAGTAAGCATTCGGAGAATACTTGAGGGCCTGGTCAACAACGCTCTTGACAATCTTTGCGTTGACGCCGATGAGGTCCTCGCGGCTCATGCCCGGTTTGCGCGGCATACCGGACGTGACAACGACAACATCAGAACCAGCCGTCGGAGCATAGCCTTCCGGATCGTTCGGCAGAGCCGTAACGCCCGTTACCGTCGTGTCGAAGTTCAGCATATGAGCCGTCTGCATGATATCCATGGCCTTGCCCTGCGGAACACCTTCCTTGATATCGACAAGGACGACCTCGCTGCAGAACTTCTTCGTGGCAAGAACGTTTGCAACCGTTGCACCAACATTACCTGCACCAACAACTGTTACCTTCATAATAAATTGCCTCCTTATAGTTTGAAAGCGACATTCTGCGCAACTTGTCAGAATCCGCTTTCGGAATGCCAACAAAGTATGCATCAGACTTATGATTCATTACGTGTAAATTATAGCAAAGTAACCTCAAAAAATCAATGGATTCTGTGTACATTTTATTGCATCATTAGCACAATTTATTCATGCCATGCAATTCCATCTGGAAATGGATGGCCCGATGTCACGATGCCCAGTGTGATACGATGCCGCAGAATCTGGCAGGATACATGAAAAAGAGGAACCCAATGGCTCCCCTTCCCTATTGCTATGCGATTATCAGGCTTGTTCCTCGAACATGTCCTTGCCTACGCCGCAGAGCGGGCAGACGAAATCATCCGGCAGGTCCGCGAACGGAACGCCCGGTGCGAGATCGTAATCGGGATCACCTTTTGCCTCATCATAGATCCAGCCACAGACCGTGCAAACCCAAACTTTCATCAGAAAAGCCTCCTTTGACTCTTGATATCCTAAAATATCTTACACTAAATACTTCTTCGGCTCTTTAATTCGCGGTCGCCCCTGCATTCTCCTGCTGCTCCTTGCGAAATTTTTTGCAGGTAAGAATGATTTTCGTATAGACCTCATATGGGATGGCCATGTTGCCTGCGATGCCGTGGCCCATCTCGATCTGCGGGCGGTTGCTGCCGTGGAAGTCCGTGCCGCCCGTCACGAGCAGGCCGTACTTCTCAATCATATGGGCGGCAAAGGCGCTGTCCTCTGCCGTGTAGTTCGGGTACCAGCGCTCCATGCCGTCGAGCCCCAATGCGTGCAGGCGCGCGATGGCCGCTTCCTGCTCGGCGCGCGAGAGCCCCTTGAGGCCGATGTTCTTGTGGAAGTGCGCGAGAGACGTCACGCCGCCCGCCGCGTGGATGGCGGGCAGGGCTTCTTCTGCGGGCATGTTCTGGTCGAGGCCGAGCTCGCGCACGGCCGGGTCGAGGTAGTTGTCCCAGAGCGGCTGCGCCCTGTCGTAGAGGTGCAGCGAGACGAGGTAGCGCATGATGGCGTAGCGGTCGAGCTTGCCGAACGCGAACGGCTGGACCTTCTCGAGCGAGATGTCGATGCCCTTCGCGCGCACGTAGTCGATAATCTCGGGGATCTTCCCTTCTTTGACGCTGCGGATCCTTTCGTAGATCTTCTGGAAGCTTGGATGCTCCGCATCGAAGCCGAGGCAGACGATGTGGAGCTTGCGGTCCATGAAGTCGGCCGTGAGCTCCATGCCATTGATGAAGTCGATTCCCTGCTCCTTGGCCGCAGCGGCGGCCTCCTCGTTGCCCGCGATGTTGTCGTGGTCCGTCAGCGCGAAGGCCGAGAGCCCCACTTCCCTGGCGTGGCGCGCGAGGTCATGCGGTGTATAGCTGCCGTCCGAGACGAGCGAGTGGACGTGCAGGTCAATGATGTTCATATATCGGTTTCCTTTCTATTTCCTATTTCTCGATTTATTTCTTCTCGGCTTCCATGCGCGTGATGCCGCGCTGAGCCTCAAAGAAGTGGTAGACGGCTTCGGCGGTGGGACGGTTCATGCCCGGCGCCTTCTGCAGTTCCTCGACGCTCGCCTCGCGGATGCGAGCGATCGTGCCGAAGTGGCTGCGCAGCGCCTGGCGCCGCTTCGGGCCGATGCCGACGATGTGGTCGAGAACGGAGACGAGGTTGCGCTTGCCGCGCAGCTTGCGATGATAGGTGATGGCGAAGCGGTGCGCCTCGTCGCGGATGCGCTCGATGAGGTAGAGCGCCTGGCTGTGGCGCGGCAAGACGACCGGCTCACTCTCGCCCTCCTTGAAGACGAGCTCGAACTGCTTGGCGAGGCCGACGACGGGCACATCCTTGTGGCCGCCCGCCCCGCGGATGATCTCGAGCGCCGAGGAGAGCTGCCCCTTGCCGCCGTCGATGACGATGAGGTCGGGCAGTTCTTCTTCAGGCAGTCCGACATAGCGGCGCGTCGTGACCTCGCGCATCGAGAGGAAGTCGTCGGGCTTGCCCTCTGTGCTCTGGATCTTGAAGCGCCGGTAGTCCGACTTCTTGGGCAGGCCGCCCTCGAAGACGACCATCGAGGCGACGGTCTCTGACCCCTGGATGTGCGAGATATCGAAGCACTCCATGCGGTAAGGCATCTTCTTGAGACCGAGGTACTGGCCAAGCTCGCGCACAGCGCCCATCGTCTTCTCGTCGGCCTGCTTGATGCGCGCGGCCTCGTCGGCGAGGTATTTGGCCGCATTGCTCTCGGCCATCGCGACGATGTCGCGCTTCGTGCCGCGCTGCGGCACGAGGAGCTGGACCTTCATGCCCCGCTTCTTCTCGGTCAGCCAGCTCTCGAGCAGTGCCTGCTCCTCCTCGGCAATGGCCATCGGCAGCAGGATCTCGCGCGGCACGAAGGCGGCGCGATGATAGTACTGCGAGAGGAAGGCGGCGAGGATGTCGGCGTCGCTCTCCTCCTCACTGCCCTGCAAGAGGAAGTGCTCGCGGCCGATCATCTTGCCCGCGCGGATGAAGAAGACCTGCACGCAGACGCCGATCTCCGAGCGCGCGAGGCCGATGGCGTCCTGGTCGCCCGCGCCCGTGACGATGTTCTGCTTCTCCGCGATCTTCTGGACGGCGCGCAGCTGGTCCCGGAGGCGCGCCGCCGTCTCGAAGTGAAAGGCTTCGGCCGCCTGCTCCATGCGGACCTTTAGCTCGCGCTCGACGTCTGCCGTGCGCCCCTCGAGGAAGAGCAGGACGGCGCGGATCATCGCCGCATAGTCCTCCTCGGTGACCTTGCCGACACATGGTGCAAGGCAGCGCTTGATGTGATACTCGAGGCACGGCCGGTCCTGCAGGTGGCGGCAGGTGCGCAGCGGGAAGAGCTTACGCAGGAGTTTGAGGCTCTGGTGCACGGCTGTGACGTCCGTGTAGGGGCCGAAGTAGCGCGCGCCGTCCTTCGTCACGCGGTGCGTCAGGAAGACGCGCGGGTACTCCTCCTGCACCGTGACCTTGACGTAGGGATAGCTCTTGTCGTCCTTGAGGCTGATGTTGTAATGCGGGCGGTGCTTCTTGATGAGGTTGCACTCGAGGATCAGCGCCTCGACCTCGGAGTGCGTCATGATGATCTCGAAGTCCGCGATATGTGAGACCATCGCCTTGACCTTCGGCGAGTGGTTCTTGTTGTGCTGGAAGTACTGCCGCACACGGTTCTTGAGGACGACCGCCTTGCCGACGTAGATGATGCGTCCATTGGCATCCTTCATGATGTAGACGCCGGGACTGTCCGGCAGCAGCTTGAGTTTCTCCTGGACGATGTCCGTCAATCGCTCACGACCTTTCTGTTGAATTTCATTCCATTATACCGCAAATCCTCATGCAAATCACTAAGGTTTCCATTGGATTCCGCGAGGGGATGGCCAGAGGCATTGCATTTCCACGGGGCATGTGATAAAATCAAGGCAGATTTAGAATTAGCAGCTGGTTATAATATCTGCTATCGTAATACTGTAATACAGGAGGGATTCCCCTATGTTCAAACGCGTTCTGATCGCCAATCGCGGCGAGATTGCGGTGCGCATCATCCGCGCCTGCGAAGAGCTCGACATCGAGACCGTTGCCATCTTCTCGGAAGCAGACGAGAATGCACTTCACGTCCAGCTGGCCGACCACGCCGTCTGCGTCGGCAGCGCCGATGCCACGGACAGCTACCTCAATAAAGACTCGATCCTGCGCGCAGCGCTCGAGACGGGCGCCGATGCCATCCATCCGGGCTACGGCTTCCTCTCGGAGGATGCGGACTTCGCGGAGCAGGTCACCGCGCACGGCATCACCTGGATTGGCCCGATGCCGGAGACGATCCGCCTCGTCGGCGACAAGGATGTTGCCCGCGCCTCGATGCAGCCGTCCGGCATCCCGATGGCCAAGGGCAGCGAGCCGCTCAAGAACAACAAAGAGGCCATCAAGATGGCCAAGGAAGTCGGCTACCCCGTCATCCTCAAGCCGGTCTCGGGCGGCGGCGGCAAGGGCATGTACGTAGCCCACGACGAGGATGACCTCAAGAACATCCTCGACGCACTCGTCGACCTCAAGAAGATCAACTACTACTTCGAGCACTACATCGAGCGTTCGCGCCACATCGAAGTCCAGATCGTCGCCGACAACTACGGCGAGGTCATCCACCTCGGCGAGCGCGAATGCTCCATCCAGCGCCGCAACCAGAAGCTCCTCGAGGAGTCCCCGTCGATCGCGCTGACGCATGAGATGCGCAAGCAGGTCGGCACGCTGGCCGTCAAGGCCGCCAAGAGCGTCCACTACTCCAACGTCGGCACGGTCGAGTTCCTCTTGGACCTCAAGGACAACCAGTTCTACTTCATGGAGATCAACCCGCGCATCCAGGTCGAGCACGGCGTCACGGAAGAAGTCACGGGCATCGACATCGTGCGCACGCAGATCCGCATCGCTGCCGGCGAGCCGCTCGACATCACGCAGGCTGACGTCCACTTCCAGGGCCATGCCATCGAGTGCCGCATCAACGCCGAGGACCCGGACAACAACTTCATGCCGTCGCCGGGCCAGATCACGTTCCTGCACGAGCCGAGCGGCCCGCGCGTCCGCTTCGATTCGGGCGTGACGGCCGGTCTCTCGATCGAGCCGTACTACGATTCGATGATCGCGAAGCTCATCGTCCACGGCCGCACGCGCGGCGACGCCATCAAGATCATGCAGCGCGCCCTCAAGGAGTTCCGCATCGACGGCGTCAAGACGACGATCTCGCTGCACCAGAAGATCCTCAGCGACAGCTATTTCCGCACGGGCAACATCGACACGCAATTCATCAAGAAGCGCATCGCCACGTACGAGGCGCAGAAGGAGAACGGCAAGAACTACTTTGCCTGATTCATATCCCATAAAAAAAGAGAGCCCCGAATGGGGCTCTTTTTTTATGGGGTCATGGCTCAAAGGACCGACATAAGCGCCTCTGCCTTGGCCTGCCAGTCTTCGGGGCAGGCGGCGCTGCCCTGGCACGACTCGGGGCGTCCGCCGCCGCGGCCGCCGAAGGCTTCGTTGACCGTGCGGATGACCTGCTGGCAACTGAGCTCTGCCCCATCCGTTGCGAGGAACATGTAGTTGAGGCGCTCGCCGTTGCGGTAGAAGATGGCCGAGAACGACTCCGGGATCTCGCCGAGGCGCTTGGCAAGGGCCTTGGCCTCCTTCGGCATCATGTCTGGCTCGAGGAAGACGAATTTCTTGTGGCCCGCCTTTGTCGCGGTCGGATGCGCCTGCATCTCCGCGATGCGGTACTCGAGGAGCTTGCCCGTGCACTTCGTCAGGCGCTCAGAGAGCTCCTTCTTCTCCTGCTGCAGGCGCGCAACGCCATCCGGCAGCTCCGTCTCCTTGATGGACAGCAGGTTTGAGGCATCGAGGGCCGCGAGCATGTACTGCTCGACGCGCTCGAGCGCCTCGCGTCCACAGAGGAAGCTGACGCGCGAGCCCTCCTTGTGCTTCTCGACCTTGAAAATCTTGACGAGCCCGACCATGCCGCTCGAGGTCGGATGCGTGCCGCAGCAGGTGCAGGAGTCGCTGCCCTCTACCGAGACGATGCGCAGGATGCCCGTGAGCTTGTCATTGAACTTGCGCAGGTTCATCTTGGCCGCCTCTTCAGCCGGCACGAGCTTCGTCGTGATAGGGCGGTCCTCCTGGATCTCGCGGTTCGTGAAGCGCTCGGCCTGCAGGGCCTGCTGCCAGTCGACCTCCTTGTCGAGGTCGATGCCGACCATGTCCGCACTCATGTGGAAGCCCACATTGTGCGCGCCGAAGAGCTTGTAGAAGGCATACGAGAGCATGTGCTCGCCGCAGTGCTGCTGCATGTGGTCGAAGCGGACGGTCCAGTCGAGCTTGGCCTGCACCTTCGTGCCGGGCTCCAAGGGCTCCTTCGTCTCGTGGAAGATCTCGCCCGCCTTCTCGTGGACATGCGTGACGGCGATCACCTTGCCCGCCGCCGTCAGCGTGCCCGTGTCGCTGAGCTGGCCGCCGCCCTCCGGGAAGAACACCGTCTGGTCGAGCACGATAGCGAAGCCTCCATGATACGGTTCCGTGCGCACGACCTCTGCCTCACATTCCTTCTGCATGACATCTTCGTCGAATAAACGCTTTGTCTCCACTTTGCCTCTTCCTTTCTATTCTTCAATGCGATACAAGCCTGCATCAGATGTGCATCAGCTTATTCATGGACTCCTGCGCGCCGAGCAGCAGGATGGAATCGTCCGCCTGCAGGACGGTCTTCGGCGTGATCTCCACGTCGAGGCTGCCCTCGTGCCGGACGCCGAGGACGTTGACGTGGTAGACGCGGCGGATGGCGAGCTCGCCGACCGTGTGGCCTGCCCACGCCTCTGGCATGGCAATCTCATAGATGGCGTAGTTCTTGCTGAGCTCGAAGTAGTCGAGCAGATGGTCCGAGCCGCAGCGGGTGGCCGTCCAGAGGGCCAGCTGCTTCTCGGGGTAGACGACCTCGTCAGCGCCGTTGCGCAAGAGGAACTTCTCGTGGATGCTGCTCGAGGCGCGCGCGACGATGTACTTCGCGCCGAGCTCGCGCAGGCGCAGCGTCGTCTCGAGCGAGCTCTGGAAGTCGTCGCCGATCGCGACGATGCAGGCATCGAAGTTGCGCACGCCGAGTGACTCGAGGAAGTGCCCGTCCGTGCTGTCCGCGATCAGAGCGCTGTTCGTGTAGGGCAGCACCTCGTTGACGAGCTCCTCATTCCGGTCCACCGCCATGATCTCGTGGTGCATCGCATGGAGCTTGCGCGCGACATGGCGGCCGTAGCGTCCGAGGCCAATCAATAATATGGATTTCATCTTTGTTACCTCATTGTATCAGTAAAGGGATTATCCTGCCATCAGCCGACGGTCAGCTTGCCCTCCGGCAGGCGGCACGGCACGGCTTTCTGGCGCTTGTGCAGCGCGTAGATCATCGTCAGCGCGCCGACGCGGCCGAAGTACATCAGGAGCATCAGCATCACCTGTGAGACGGGCGACAGCTTCTCCGTCAGGCCGATTGACAGTCCGACTGTACCGAGCGCCGACGAGACCTCGACCATCGCGTCGATCATCTCCGCGTGGTCGACAAAACCTATCGCGATGCTCACGCCGAAGAACAGGAGCGCGTACATCACGAAGATGGCTAGCGCCTGGCGCACGGTCTCCAGCGGGATGCGGCGCGACTGGCACTCGACGTCGCCGCGCATGCGCAGGACGGAGACCATCGCCATGAGCAGCGCAAAGGCCGTCGTCGTCTTGATGCCGCCGGCCGTCGATCCCGGCGCGCCGCCCGTCATCATCAAGAGGACCATGATGCAACGGCTCCCCTCGCTCAAAGTTTCGATGTCCATCGTGTTGAATCCTGCCGTGCGCGTCGTGACCGACTGGAAGAGCGCCTGCCAGCCGCTGATCGACTCCTGCGTGAAGAAGACGAGCGCCGGCACGGCGACGAGGACGACCGTCATCATGAGGATGATGCGCGTCTGGAACGTCAGCCGGCGCCAGTGCAGCCGATTGACCGAGAGGTCCGCCCAGGTCAAGAAGCCAAGGCCGCCGGCCATGATGAGCCCCATGATCGTCAGGTTGACGAGCGGGTCGCCGGCATAGGCCATCAAAGAGCCGCCGCTGCGCGGCCCCATGAGGTCAAAACCAGCGTTGCAGAAAGCCGAGATGGAGTGAAAGACCGCCATCCAGAGGCCCTGCAGCCAGCCGTAGTCGCGCGCAAAGACGGGCAGCAGCAGGCAGGCGCCCAAGAGCTCTGTGCCGGCCGTGAACTTCAGGACGAAGCGCAGCATGCGCACGATGCCACCGATCTGCTGGGCTGAGATGGCGTCCTGCATCGTGCTGCGCTGCATGAGGCCGACGTGCTGGCCCATGCCGACCGTGATGGCGACAGCCATCGTCACGACGCCGAGGCCGCCGACCTGGATGAGCATGAGGATGACGAGCTGACCGAAGTGCGACCAGTACGAAGCCGTGTCGACGACGGTCAGCCCCGTCACGCACGAAGCCGAGACGGCCGTGAAGCAGGCGGGCAGCAGCGCGGCCCCCTGCCCATCCTGCGTCGCCCATGGCGTCATCAGCAGAAGCGTACCGGAGCCGATGAGCAGGGCAAAGCTCAGCACGATGATCTGGAACGACGAGAGGCGCCGCAGCAGGGAAAAGATATTCATGAAAACCTCCGCAAATAAAAACAGGCAGCATCAAAGATGCTGCCTGTCGTCTTTGGCTGGTGCGGATGAAGGGGCTCGAACCCATACGCCTTGCGGCACTGGATCCTAAATCCAGCGCGTCTGCCAGTTCCGCCACATCCGCTCAAATCAACGCAGATAATTATACCATATCCTTAAATTCGCTGTCAATTTCTAAGGATTGCTCAGAACCAGGAAAGCGGACCCTCGAAGAGTCCGACGAGCCAGGAGCCGATGCTGAACCCCTCGGGCACAGCCTCGGCCACCATATCGACGCGGCCAATCTCCTCGCCGTCGTAGGTGAGGATGGCCGAGCCGACAGTCTGGCCGGATGTGACAGGCGCGCTGATGACCTTGGGCACCTCATAGGTGACCTTGACATGGCTCGCCTCCTCGCCCGGCAGCAGCGGGTACTCGATGTCGGTCGCCGGGCGCACGACGGTGCGCGCCTGTGTGCCGCCCTTGACCCAGACGTGGCGCGAGGCCTCTTTTGCCGTCGGCCCCTTGGCGAGCGTCACATTCGCGAAGCCGTAGTCGAGAATCGCGCGCATCTCGGGGAAGCGCGCGTCTTCGCTCGGCGCTTTCATGAGCACGGCGATGAGGTGCACGCCCTGGCGCTCGGCCGAGGCCGCGAGGCAGCCGCCCGCCGCGCTCGTCCAGCCCGTCTTGATGCCCGTAATGCCCTCGTAGTGGCCAAGCAGCTCATTCGTGTTCTCCGCTAAGAGCGTCTTGCCCGCCGGCGCAATCCACGTGACGCGACGCTCCTTCTGGCGCACGAAGTCGCGGAAGACGGGATTCTTCATCGCGTACTGCGCGAGCCGCGCCATGTCGTGCGGCGTCGAGTAGTGGTTGGGGTCCGTCAGGCCGTTCGGATTGGCGAAGTGCGTGTTCACCATGCCGAGTTCCTGTGCCTTCTCGTTCATGCGCTCCGCGAAGACGGCCGCGCTGCCGTCGATGTGCTCCGCTATGGCGACGGCAGCGCCGTTGTCGGAGACCATCATCATGCCGCGCATGAGCTCCTCTGACGTCAGGACGTCGCCGCGCGCGATGTGCAGCGGCAGGTCCTCCGTGCTGGCCGCTGCCCGCGAGATCGTGATCTTCGCGTCAGGCGGCAGTAGCTGGATGCCCAAGAGGCACGTCATCATCTTCGTCATGCTGGCCGGATAGTGGCGCTCCTCGCCGTTCTTCGACCAGAGCACGCGCCCCGTGTCGGCGTCGATGAGGATGGCCGCCTGCGCCTGGATGTCAGGCTCTGCTGTTGCCGCTCGCACCGACGTCATCGACGACAGCGACAGGCAGACAGCCAGCAGCATGGTGCCGACTCCCACCCGGCCCAGTTTACGGATATACCGCAGGATTCCCAAAGAATCACCCTTTCCTTCCATGAGTACCACGAGTACCCATCATTACCGATTGCTTTGATGATTACGGTCTCATTATAGCACGGATGACGGACAGATGGAACGGGCAGCAGTCATCTGCCTCACGACTCGCGCGGCATGGCGAGGCGCAGTGCGTCGCCGATGGTCTCGGCGCCGTAGAGCGTGATGCCCTCGACGCTGCCCTTGAGCTGGCGGTAGTTCTTCATCGGCAGCACGACGTGGCGGAAGCCGAGACGCTTGGCCTCGTGGATGCGCAGGTCGGCCTGGCTCACGGCACGCACTTCGCCGGAGAGTCCGACTTCGCCGAAGACGATGGTCTTAGGGCGCAAGAGCCTGTTCGCAAAGCTCGAGGCCATCGCGACACAGATGCCGAGGTCCGCCGCCGGCTCGTCGATGCGGATGCCGCCCGCCACCTTGACGTAGACGTCGCAGGCGCCGACCGACAGGTGGACGCGCTTCTCGAGCACGGCCAGGAGCAGCTGGATGCGCTTGATGTCGACGGAGTCGGCCGTGCGGCGCGGCGGCACGTAGGGCGTCGGCGCGACGAGCGCCTGCAGCTCGACGAGCAGCGGCCGCGTGCCCTCGACGGTCGGGATGATGACGGTGCCCGTGTCCTGCTCGCGGTCCGACAGGAAGAGCTTCGATGCGTCGGGCACGTCGACGAGGCCGACGTCGCGCATCTCGAAGAGGCCGAGCTCATTCGTGCTGCCGAAGCGGTTCTTGACGGCGCGCAGCACGCGGTACTCGGCGTTGCGCTCGCCCTCGAAGTAGAGCACGGTGTCGACGATGTGTTCGAGGACGCGCGGGCCGGCCAGCGTGCCGTCCTTCGTCACATGGCCGATGACGAAGGCGGCGATGCCGTTCGTCTTGGCGATGCGCAAGAGGTCGACGGCGCACTCGCGCACCTGCGAGACACTGCCCGGCGCGCTCTGCACGTCCGGCTTGAAGATGGTCTGGATGGAATCGATGACGAGCAGCTCCGGCTTGACGTTCTCCACATGCGTCTCGATCGTCTCGAGGTTCGTCTCGCTGACGACGAGCAAATCGTCGGCGAGAGCCTGCAGGCGGTCGGCGCGCATGCGGACCTGCCGCGTGCTCTCCTCGCCCGTCACATAGAGGACCTTCTTGCCCTGCCGCGCGACGTCGGCGCAGACGCGCAGCGTCAGGCTCGACTTGCCGACGCCCGGGTCACCGACAATCAGGACCATCGAGCCCGGGATGATGCCGCCGCCCAAGACGCGGTCGAGCTCGCCAGAGCCCGTCAGGAAGCGCGGCATGTCCTCGAGCTTGACCTCAGCAATCGGCTGCGGCTTTTGGGCATCGGAGAGCCCGAGGCGCAGGCCGCCTCCTCTCGTCGTCGGCTCCGGCGCGACGGTCTCCTCGACGAGCGTGTTCCAGGCGCCGCAGCCCGGACAGCGCCCCATCCACTTCGGGGTGTCGTAGCCGCATTCCTGGCAGACGTAGACGGTTTTCTTCTTCTTTGGCAAAGACGCCACCTCCTATTTCATCTGTCTCTACAATCCTCGCTATCGGCGCTGCAGCAGGCGTCTGAGCAGACGTATGGTCCACCGCCCGAGCCAGGCGATGGACCATACGGCGTTCAGGATGAAGTTCTGCAGCCTCGCCCAGAGGCCTTCCGGGCGCAGTGTGTTCTTTCGCCCCATCATGCCTCCACTGGCTTATCTGCCTTATCCTGTACGTTCTTCTCTTTACTGTCTTTGCTGTCTTTCTCCGTCTCCTTGCGCACGAAGTCGAGCTTCGCGCCGTTCTTGCGCACCTGGATCGTGTCGCCGCGCTTGAAATCGCGCGCGAGCAGGTGCTCGGCGATCTCGTCCTCGATGAGCTTCTGGATGGCGCGCTTCAGCGGGCGCGCGCCGTACTTGAAGTCCGTGCCCTTCTCGACGAGCACGTTCTTGGCCGCGGGGCTGACCTCGAGGCGGATCTCCTTCTCCGCGAGGCGCGTGCGGACGTCGCGCAAGAGGATGTCGATGATCTTCGAGAGCTCTTCGCGGCCGAGCGGATGGAAGACGATGAGCTCGTCGATGCGGTTGAGGAATTCCGGCTTGAAGATGTGGCGCACTTCGCCGAGCACGCGCTTCTTGGCCGCATCCTCCGCCTCCTGCTTCTCGTCGCCGGAACCGACGGCAAAGCCGAGGGCCGGCGCGCTCTTCTTCAGGAGGGTTGCACCGGCGTTGCTCGTCATGATGATGACGGTGTTGCGGAAGTCGACGGTGCGACCTTTGCCGTCCGTCAGGCGGCCGTCGTCGAGCACCTGCAGCAGCACATTGAAGACGTCAGGATGCGCCTTCTCGATCTCGTCGAGCAGGATGATGGAGTACGGTTTGCGGCGCACGGCGTCCGTGAGCTGGCCGCCCTCCTCGTAGCCGACGTAGCCTGGAGGCGCACCGAGCAGACGCGAGACACTGAATTTTTCCATGTACTCGGACATGTCGATCCGCACCATCGCCCGCTCATCATCGAAAAGATCCGCGGCAAGCGTTCTGGCCAGCTCGGTTTTGCCCACACCGGTCGGTCCGAGGAAGATGAAGCTTGCGATCGGGCGGTTCGGATCCTTGAGTCCGGCACGTGCGCGCAGCACCGCGTCGGAAACCGCAGAAACCGCTTCGCTCTGGCCGACCACCCGTTCGTGCAGACGGCCCGAGAGTGCGAGAAGTTTCTCCTTCTCGCTCTGGACGAGCTTCGCAACCGGGATGTGGGTCCAGCGGCTGATGATCGCGGCGATATCCTCTTCGTCGACCTCCTCCTTGAGCAGCCGCGATTCGCCCGACTCCTTGATCTTCTTCTCGGCGTCGGCAATCTGGCGCTCGATGCCCGGAATGATGCCGTGCTGGAGTTTCGCAGCTTCTTCATAGTTGTATTCGCGCGTGGCCTTGTCGAGTTTGGCGCGTGCGGTATCGAGCGATTCGCGCAACGTACGCAGATCGGTGATCGCCTTTTTCTCGTTCTCATAACGGGCCCGGAGCGCCTTGCCTTCGGTTTTCAGCTCAGCGACTTCGGCTTCGAGGTTTTCGCGCCGCTTGATCGAGGCGGAATCCTTCTCGTGTTTGAGCCCGGTGATTTCGATTTCGAGCTGCATGACGCGCCGCTCGTTTTCGTCGAGTTCCTCCGGGGAGCTGTCGATCTCGGTGCGCAGCGCGGCCGCGGCTTCGTCGACGAGGTCGATCGCCTTGTCCGGCAGGAACCGGTCGGCGATGTACTTGTCCGAAAGCACGGCGGCTGCCACGAGCGCGCTGTCCCGCAGCTTCACGCCATGGTGCAGCTCATAACGCTCTTTCAAGCCACGCAGAATCGAGATCGTATCCTCGACGCTCGGCGGATTGACCAGAACGGACTGGAACCGGCGCTCAAGCGCGGCGTCT
>ERZ772860.583-NODE-583-length-31450-cov-3.534671_pt1 | contig 31450 bp, 18 predicted proteins | sample MGYA00511342_ERZ772860 | MGnify/ENA primary metagenome ERZ772860 (study PRJEB29015, sample SAMEA2737665) | human gut metagenome | biome: human gut; feature: human-associated habitat; material: faeces | place: China | collected 2012 ... | reverse complement strand
GCTTGAAATATAAACGGTTGTAAATGACCGAGGGGCGAACCCTTAGCTTGCCCTCATAATGGATCGTAAGGTCCTTATAGCGGATCGAGTCCGTGGGAGTCTCATTCTGGTAGCCGTTTAGCCAGACGGATATATCCCCGAGTTTCCAAGGGCGGAGGGCCGAGGGAGGCAGGCTTTCCTTCGGGGCCACCCGTAAGGCCACTTTCCCGGGGTTCAACAAGGTATCCGCTTGATAGGTGATGAAATCGGGACGGAAATAGTAATATCCGTTGTTACGGAGCAAGGACGAGATGCGTTCCCGCTCGGCTTGCAATTGGACGACATTGAAATTCTCTCCTTTGTGGAGGATACGATCGCCGATCGTGGCATCGATCAATGAGTCGGCACGGTGACGGATATGGACGTATTGGATGCTGTCCAGCGTATACGGATCGTTCATGGTGACACTGTATTCCAGCTTCGCCTTCCGGGGATTCTTGGGATCGGGTATGACCTCGAAAGAAGTCTCTCCGTTGAAATAACCGTACTCGTTCAATAGGTTCCGGGCTACCTTGACGCGGACATCCGGGTTCACGGTGGTGATCAGCACCGGTTTCGACGCCAGCTTGTTGAAGATCCACTTGCCGACCTTCCCTTTCTTGTTCACGAAAGCGTTGTAGACCCACAGGCCGAAGGGGAAGGGCACCCGGATCGAGGAGCTTCCCAGCAAGGCGTTGTTGGGGGGATAGGCTAGGGCGGCCTCGACCTCTTCCAAGGCGGCTTCGCCGGGTTTGGTCTTATCCTCGTTCTTCACCTCTATTTTCTTGATACCGGTATATAGGACCGCTCCCTCGGGAAGGTTCTTCGTGGTGGAGCAAGAGGAGAGAAGAAGTACGGATAGGAGGATGCTCCCGGTGGCGACGTGCCATCCCCCGCTCGGGTTAGACGCTCTCCCTCGCCCGAGGGAGACATCCTCCCCTGCCCGAGGGAGACACTCTCCCCTGCCCGAGGGAGACATCCTCCCCCGCCCGAGGGAGTCGTCCCGCCTAAAATATATTAAAATGCTTTTCATTCCTTTTCATCATTTATGGGTTTCACTTTCGTTTTCTTGAAGTTGAATAACTCCCTGAGGTGCATCATTTTCTTGCGGAGCACGATACCGGCCCCGGTCTCCGTGATCTCGCCTTCCAGCAGGCTCTCGTAGTTCTTGTCGTGGAAGAGCTTGACGTAGCGGGAGCCGCTGCTGTCCAGCCGGTATTCGACGGATACGTTGTCGATGAACGGCTGCGCCTGCCCGTTGTTAATGTTCTCGCCGGTAGAGATACGGCCGCCTAGAACCACACGGATACGGTCATTATAGAATCGCTTGGCGAAGCGGAAGGAGTAGTCGGTACGAGTACCGCCTCCGGCGTCGCCATTATCGTCGTACGTCTCCATGCCGAAGCTGATATCCACGGATTTCAAGGCGCTTCCGGCGATGTTGTTGATCTCGCTTTGCAAGAAGCTGGTCAAGGCGTCTCCCATATTCATGTTCACCTTGCCGCCACCACCGCCTCCGCCGAGGTACATACCGGTCACGAGCATGCTGACAGCCAGCTTCGCCCGTTCCTCCGGACCTTTCGAGGTTAGTTCCTCTTGCATCGCCATGTCTTCCGGGGCGGTGAGGGTAAATTGCAACCCTAGGTTCTCCAGTTGTTGGGTCAGTTCGATGCCTACGTCGAAATTCACCAAGCGGGGCGATGATTGCCCGGTTAGGGTGACGGACGTACGGACTCGCTCGGTAGCCGTAAGGTTCAAGGTCGGGTCCATGGGGTTGCCCGTCCATTGCACGTAGCTACCCTCCTGTACGTTGAACTCCTTCAGCGGGATGACCGGGATGGAGTACTTGATGGTTCCGCCCGTCAGCGTGTAGCGTCCGTTCAAGAACATATCGCCTTGCGGGGTATACTGGAAGGAAAGGTCGCCGCCACCCTCCAAATTGATATGGTTGGACTGGTCGGGACTTAAATCCACGTTCGCTTGTACGGCGGGATCGATGTGGATCGTCATCAACATGTCCATGCCTCCCATCGGCAACGGGGGTTTACGAGGCATGCGCCGGCGTAAGGTATCCGTGAAAGAGGTGAAGGTTACCATGTCCGACATACGGTCTTGCACGGTCAACGGGGAGTCTTTCAGCACGTAGGTGATATTCGTCCCGCCCAATAACTGCAAGTCCCCTCGCATGGTCAAGGCATCCAACGGCCCGCGTACGGTAGAATTCAGGTTGACGAACAGCTTTCCGTAGACAAGGCTTTCCTCGTTTTTCTTAACGTTCAGCAGTTGCAAGTTATTCGCCGTTAGTTTAAGATTGGCGGTCATGCGGGATAAATCGTTGAAATCCACTTCTCCGTTGATGATAAACGGATTCTTGTTGTATGCGTAAATACCATATTGGTTGAACAAGATTCGGTTGTTCTTTATCTCTATCTTCTTATCGTCGAAACGGAAGGTAGAACCTGCGGCGCCTACATAAACGGAGGCGGTATCGAGAATCAGATATCCCTCGGCCATGGGTTTATCGCTTTGTCCGCTGATAGCGAGTGTACCATCGAGGTCTCCGCCCATTTTCGCCATATCATCCGGGATGAACGGGTTGGCGATATCCAAGGGGAAGTGCATGAACTCGATATTACCGCTGATATGGTCGGTCTCGCCCATCTGGTATAAGGCGGTAATGGCACTCACCTCTTTCCGGTCCCGGAAAAGGTGCATATCCACTTGATGGTTCCCCTGCTCTAAAGGTAGATAGACTGCGTTGAACATGAGTTCGCCGACCCGCTCGTTCTCATAATACAGATCATCAATGTTCATATCCGCCACGACCATGAAGGCCGAGTCGGAAGGAGCGTACTGGAAATCGGCGTTCAATATACCTTTCATCGGCGGGATATAACTGAATGCGTTGGAGATAACCCCAAGGTCGATCTGGTTCAACTCGGCGTGGACTTCCTCCATCTCGTCACTTTCCGCTTGGGAGTGTATCCAGAGGGCGGCGTTATTATCTCCGCTGAGTCGTAGGTTCGCCTCGATATCCTTCATGCTGCGTACCACGACGTAATTATCCGGATTCAGCTTGAAAGGGCGGAACGCTATGATCGGGTCATCGGGGAAGAGATGGAACTTGACCCCGTTCTGTATCTTATCGGCCCGGATTCCGAGCAACAAGCCGGTCTCGCCTTTCCCGTCCTTGAAATAAAGGCGGGCGTCGCCGAAGCCATAACGTATTTGCCCGTCCAGCCCGGCGCTGAAAGGTTGTTGCTGCCTGTATTTATTCTTGATCACTTGGGCGCTATAGAGTAATCCGAGCGAATCTTGGTGCATCTCCGCCCGGATGGTATCGATCTGCATCGTATCCCGTGCCAGATCGTAAATGGAGGCATCCATGCGTATACCCGTTTCCGGTGAGGTATAGGCGTTCATGGCGATGCTCTTGAAATCTACGTAATAGGTTTGGAGATAGTTGTAGATCGGATTGTCCTGTCCTGCCCGTACCTCGAGGTACATATCGGGGAGGAGCGGGCGAAGGATCTCCAGATTGACTGTCGAGTCCCGTTCCAATTGGAGGGTGATATCGTTCGATACCTTAGTCAACTTATCCGTGATGTGGTGTATGCAATCAGTACCCGTGAGGATGATCCCTAAATCCCCGGCGTGGAAAGACACACGGGTGGTATCGATATCCGTCCGGGCATGCAAGGTCAGCGTTTTCGGCTTGAAACTTTGTTTCGGGGTGACGACCTCCCAGTTTCCTAACGTAACGTCGATCGTGTTATCTTCATCCAGATTACTTTCTGCCTCGGCGAAGAGCTGGAAAGAGGTGGCGAAGGGATTTGCCATTAAGTGCATACCCTGTAAATCCATGTTCTCTACATCCGCTATCAACATCGCTTTCACCTCGTGCTTGTGGAGGGTCGCGTTTAAGGAGACATCCATTTTCGCCAACGGGTATTTGCTAAGCAAGTCCACTTTCAGTAAGTTCTTTTCCAGAGAGCCATCGATGGATACGTCTGATACCGATGAGGCGCCATAGCGTATATCCGATATCTTACCGTCCAGTTTGGCCCATGTACGTTCAGAGAAAGGGTCTGTGCCCCGGCCTTCTGCTTTAACAGAGGCGGTCAGCCAAAATAGAGAGTCTTTGGGCATGAAATGAGTAGGTTCCAGACTGTCTATCCGTAAATTAGCCTCATAAGCCAGTTTTACCGGATTATAGCGGGCGGTCAGACCTACTTTACCTTCTTGGGTAAGAACAAGCTCGGTGCGGTATTCTTGATTTGCGACTGTAGCTTCCCCCTTCAACTGAATTCCTGCCGGAATGGCAAATTGATCCCGTTGGGAGGCGGGAAGCATCGCCAGCAAAAAGTCCAGATTACCGGATCGAGCGTTTAACTGAATCTCACCGGTTCGCCGGATGCTATCCGTCACGGACTCCATGCTACCCGTGACGTTCATCTGAAACGCTCCCGGCAGCATGATATCGCCTTGTGTGATACGTATACTGGAGAGGTTGCCTTCTACGCCTGCCGTAATAGCGAGAGGCTTGTCCGGATAGGCTTTCTTGAAATCCTCCGGTAGGGAACCTGCCGCTATCAATAAATCTTCTTTCCCCAACGAGGCGTTTAACAGGGCTTTCATGCTACCTTGCGGATGATCCTCGAGGGAGCTCCAAGGGATAGTCGCTGTCAATCTCACTTCGGAATTTGGTGTCTGGAGAAGTAGGTCCGGTACGTCTATCTGTTCATGGTCACTCCGGACATTTCCTGCTAATGCCGAAACCTTGAGGCCGGAACGTTCTTCCACGAAGAATTCCTTGATGTGGGCGTTTATTTCTTTTCCTTGATATAAGATGGAATCGATAGAAGTGTTCAGGTTCGTTAAACTGATATGGGAGAAATCGAGTCCTTGCTCGGGTGCCGCGTAATTCCCGTCATAAGCGAATGTAGAATTCGTTATGTCAAAGTTTCTCGCCTTATATTGTTCCGCTCCAAGATCTACGAGGCCGTTATTTAGCCCGGCTTTATTTACGAAAGCCGTAAGGCGTAAGGAATCCGAGGGCATTTGTAGGGCGAAGGCTACCCGGTCCAAACTAATTTTATCCAGCTTGAGTACCCAGTTCAGAGGTGTGGAAGTCGTGTCTTCTTTCGAGGTTGAATCATTTAATAGAAGGGTAATGGCGGTATCGGATAAATCTACGGTATTAAATGTAGCTTTCTCCTCGGACAGGTCTATACGATCGGCGTGCAGGTAAAGCTTTCCCAAGAATCCTTTGATTTCCATACCTTCAATCATAGTCCCGGTGTTAACCTTTACGTTCCGGAGGTCGATCGTCTCTACCAATACTTGCTTCCGCAAAAAAGGAAGGGCACGAACCCGTACCGTCAAGCTCTGTAAACTCAACAAGGTATCGGCGGGAGGATTTACGACCTCGACACCCTTAACCGTAAGGTCTAACGGGAAAGATAGCCTAATCTGCTCGATCCCGATTTGCATACCAGTCGCTTTTCCCGCATATTCGGTCGCTTTCCGTACCGCGAAGTTTTGGAAAGGAGGTATATATAGTAATATAGAGAGTAACAATACCAATGCGATCGGTATTAGGCATATCACTCCTATCCGTTTAATCCATACTCTCATATTGATACGTTTCTCTTTTTCTTATTTGTTTATTTGCCTGTTTTTATGACGATCGCTCCGTTTGCGCCTCTTACCCCGTATTCACCGGCGTCTTTCAATACTCTTAATTCCGAGACATCTTCGACGGGAATCGTGTTTAGAACAGATAGGTCCATCGGTATACCGTCTACCACTACTAGCGGGTCACTAGGACTGTTTAGGGAAACGCTCGCACGGATGCGTACGGAACCATCGGCGAATGTTATGCCACTCATCCTTCGTAGCAAGCAATAGAGATCCCGGCATCCGGTTTTCTGTATCTCTTCTTTATTCATAACGCTTGAGCTTACTATTTTGTTTCGTTCCCTTTCCATAATTTCTTTCAGGGCCTCATCCGGTTCAAAACTACGCTTTGCGTTGAATGTGCTATTCTCTAAAGTAATGGTTATATAATTGTATCCGTTGACCGGGACTTTGACTACATTTCTTGTTTTCTTAATAGTGACGAACAAGGTATCATTCAGGTTAGCCCCCGGGATGGTGAATACGCCATGTTTGTTCGTTTTCACGGTGATCGGATTCTGACTGCCTAGCGTGACCGGATAGCGTTTGATTATTTTATCGCTGATGTCACGCAATACACCGACTAAAGTATCATTCTGTGCCAAAAGTATTTGGCTGCTGAATAATAAGATGATGATTGAAAGATAATGTATTGTTTTCATAGCTCAATCTTTTTAGCTGAACATAACACAAAGATAATATAATATTTCTTAAAGGCAGAGTTTTAGGGTAAATTCGTAATAGGTATTATTTTTACGTTTCTATGTGGTCTCATTTGTCGCTAAAATGAGATTACTATAAATGGAAATCATTACATTTGCCAAAATAAAATGAACGGTATGGAATTAGATTTAGCCTATTTGTGTAAGGAGGTTCGAGAAATAGCTCGTGCTTCTGCGACATTCTTAAAAGAAGAACGCCGAAAGTTTGACCGGAACTTAGTGGAGGAAAAAAGTGCTCATAACTATGTATCTTATGTGGATAAAGAATCGGAACGACAGATCATAGAGGCTTTGTCTACTTTGCTACCCGAGGCTGGTTTTATCGCGGAGGAAGGCTCTGGAAGTTTGACCGATGAGGAATATTGTTGGGTAATTGATCCATTGGACGGTACTTCAAACTATATTCATGATATCGCGCCTTATTGCGTGAGTATCGCTTTAAGAAATCGGAAGGAGTTATTGTTAGGAGTAGTCTATGAGGTGTGTAGGGACGAGTGTTTCTATGCCGTGAAAGGCGGTAAGGCTTACTTGGATGGGAATGAGATACATGTATCGGATGTCTCAGTACTGGATAACGCTTTCATTGCGTTGGGTTTCCCTTATAACTCTGATGCTTATCGTCCGGTAGCCGCTCATTTGGTTGATAGGTTGTATGGTTTTGCGGGAGGTACCCGTTTGATGGGATCTGCCGCCGCTGAACTGTGTTATGTGGCAGCAGGACGTTTTGATGCCCGTATAGAAGCCTTTTTAGGCCCTTGGGACGTAGCTGCTGGTGCCTTGATTTTATTGCAGGCCGGAGGAAAAATATCGGATTTCAATGGAGGAGAGAACTGGGCTTCGGGTGAACAGGTAGTTGCCAGCAATGGCAAGGTTCATTCTCTTGCGTTGTCTTTGTTGCCCTAATACTAGAGTAATCCTGCGTATTCTAGTGCTTCTGTGTGTATTTAAAAGGTAAAAGAGTTTAAACTTACTTCTTATTTGCGGGGTGTTTGATCCGTTTTGATTTTCAAAACAGATGGGGGAATACAAATACCCGTAAATCCTTGTATGTGTCTAATTCAGTAAAAATCAAGACTTTTAGGATTAGAGATTTTACTTACATTTGTGGAAAATAAAAATGTTACAGAGTATGAAAAACAATCTATACGTCTTTTTTCTGTTCTTTATTACTGGACTAATGTCATGTAGCCATCACTCAGGTCTATATGAACATGCGGAAAAGATAATGTCCCAACATCCCGATAGCGTTTTAACATTGCTATCAACAATACAAGATGTAAATGATCTTTCAGAAAAGGATCGTGCTATGTACTACCTACTTTTGACAGAAGCAGAAGATAAAACTTATAAGAAGCACGAGTCAGACTCATTAATTGCAATAGCTACAGAATATTTTGATAAGACAGATGATGTGAAAAGAAAAGCAAAAGCTTGGTATTATAGAGGACGTGTTGTTGATGATTTGAAAGATGCTCCACGGGCGCAGGATTATTATTTAAAAGCTTTACAAAATGAGATGGAGATTACTGATTATGCTTTTCTTGGACGTTTATATAATAGTATAGGGATGCTTTATACCTATCAAGAAGTATATGAAAAAGCGGTTTTTTATCAGAAAAAATCATTGCGAAGCTTTGAGTTACTTAAAGATTCTATTGGGCAATCGTTTGTGTTAAGGGATCTTGGAAGAAATTTTACAGCTCTTAGTGAGAATGATAGTGCTATCTTTTATTATGAAAGGGCTTTGATTATAGGTGATAAATCTAGCAAACCTTCTATTTATAAAGAATTAGGGAATTTGTTTATGAACAAAGGTGATTATTCTAAAGCATATGAGTGCCTTAAGTCTACTTTATGTTTCCCTTTGAAGAAGACCGTATTAGATCCTGTAAATTTAGCATTTGGTAAATTGTATCAAAAAACCAATAAAATTGATTCAGCATACTATTATTTAAATATTTGTGTGGCTAGTCCAAGGTTGCAAACTCGTGCAGGAGCATATTATTTTTTGGCTGAACTAGAGAAAGATAGAAAGCATTGGGAAGAATATGCAAAGAACCAGATTCAATATGAAGTTTTAAGAGATTCGATGAATATGATTAAACAAACAGAATCGATTAGAAAGATGGAGAGGCTGTATGATTATCATCAAACAGAAGCTAAATTATTACAAGCTAAAATCTCTTTAGAACAAATGAAGTTAGATAATCTTTATATGTGGCTGCTTGTGATAGCTAGTTTGTTACTTGTTGTTTTTGTCTTTGTTTTTGCAAATATACAATTGAAAAAGAAAAGGATACGTTTGCAGGAGCATAAAGAAAAATTGGTAGCGTTGAAGAAAAAACGGGAAGAAGATCAAACTCGAATAGAAGAAAACGAGAATAAAATAGCAGATTTGGAAGCTCAATTACAGCGATCTTGTGAAGCTCATGGAGAAAGAGAAAAAGAATTAATAGCTCTTAGAAAGCTTAAATTGGAAGCTGAAAATAAGAGTTTAGAATGTGTCAAAACTGAAAATCTGCTGTTAATAGAGAAGTTTTGTGTTTCTGATATTTATTATCGTTTTCATGTAAAAGAAGAATGGAGGCCTAAGCCTGAAGATTGGAAGGAGTTATTTAAATGTTTGGATGAAACATATGATAACTTTACTCATCGTTTGGTCGGGGTAGCTCCAAAATTGACAACAACAGAATTGAGAGTGAGTTGCTTAGTTAAAGCGAATGTACCTCCTGTTACTATTGCGATGTTGATCGTGACGACTCCAACAAATGTTTCAATGATCCGAAAACGTCTTTATGAGAAAATTCATTCAGAAACAGGCTCTTCAGAGAAGTTTGATAAGTTTATCCGAGAGTTTTAAATATAATTGTGCATGTTTTGTGCAATAAATATGTCCTTGTTATTTTAAGGATAGGTGTATGTTTGTTGCACAATTAATACACATATCATTATGAGAAAAGTAAACAAATTTACCTTTTGTGCAATTTTATTTGCAATGCTTCTAGTACAACCTCTGTTGGCTGATATTATCCCTACAGAAGGCATTTGGGATGACGAACGTTATCGTTCTATTAATACAAACTGTCCTCCAGTAGTATCAATCGAAGGAGACATTCTTTCCTTGAGCTTTGAAGATGCTTTATCAAACTTGACCGTATGTGTCATGAATGATGAAGGAGTGAAAGTCTATGAAGATGTTGTTTCTTCAGAGGCAGGTGGAACTTATTCTTTCTCTTTAGCGGGAGAAGCAAATGGCCAGTATCAGGTTGTGTTGTTACATCGGTTGGGACACTTGACCGGTAGCTTTACCTTGGAATAAAAAATTAAGAGGTTTTGTAAGAAGAAAGAGCTGTTAAGCTTCTCGGTAAAATGGGAAGCACAGCTCTTTTTTATTTGGACAACTGTACCAAATACGAATCTTTACTTGAAAACGTATCTATGTATATGTTTTACCGCTAAACGTATCATTAATCAGCCGGGAGTCATTCTGTTTATTGTATATTTCTTGAAAATAGGCTCCATTGTAGCCTGATTTACTATTCATAGAAATAGCGATTAGTATTAATAGAAATTCAAAATACTATGGATACTAATCGGAGCTTGGATAGATACGATTTTATTGTATGTTGATTATTAGGTGTATAGGTAATGGTTTGGAAATATTAGACTTATTGTACTTTTTAAGAGATCAAATTTGGTGTGGTTGGGCTATTTTTATTTCCAAATGGTGTTATTTCATGACTATATTATAACTTGAAAAATTCATAGTTATGAAATTCACAACTCATAACTATGTTTTAAAAAAAACATAACTATGAAATTTTATAGGATTTAGCTGTTAAAATCAATATGGATTTTCCCCTTGTCTAAGAAATGACAGGACAATACTATTATATATGCCGTTTATTCTGTATTTTTGCCAGAAAAATTAGCAGACATGGCTGAAAGCAAAGTTGAACACCTATTGGATAGCATTCATTTTCCGGAAGACCTGAGACATTTGTCACAGGATAAGTTGGAGCAGGTATGTGCCGATTTGCGTCAATATATTATCAATGTTTTGTCTGAGAATCCCGGTCACCTAGGTGCAAGCCTTGGTACGGTAGAGCTGACAGTCGCCCTTATGTATTCAATACCCCCTATGACCGTATTGTCTGGGATGTCGGGCATCAAGCTTACGGACATAAAATACTTACAGGAAGGAAAGATATTTTCCATACGCTCCGTAAGTTTAAAGGAATTAGCGGCTTCCCTAATCCTGCGGAAAGTGAGTATGACGCTTTTATCGCCGGACACGCCTCAAATTCAATCTCTGCGGCGATGGGTATGTCGGTAGCCTCGGCCTTGAAGAAGGAACTGGATCGCCATGTGATCGCCGTGATCGGGGATGGCGCTATGACCGGAGGACTCGCCTTCGAGGGGTTGAATAATGCGTCTGCCAACCCTAATAATTTGTTGATTATCCTGAATGATAACGATATGGCGATAGATCATAGCGTAGGTGGTCTTAGCCAGTATTTAGTGGATATAACGACGAGTCAAGCCTATAATAAAATGAGATACGATGTGTATCGAGGCTTAAAGAAGATCAAGCTCATCAATAACGATCGCCGGGAAAACATCTTACGTTTTAACAATAGCCTTAAAGCATTGCTTACCCAGCAACATAATTTATTTGAAGGCTTCAGCATCCGTTACTTCGGTCCGGTGGATGGGCATGATGTAAATTATCTGGTGAAGGTATTGAATGATATAAAAGATATGCAAGGCCCTAAGCTGTTGCATATCAAAACGAAAAAAGGAAAAGGCTTTAAACCTGCGGAAGAGTCCGCTACGGAATGGCATGCTCCCGGAAAGTTCAATAAGGAAACCGGCCAGCGTATTATCGTTCGTAAATTAGATGAACCTCAATTATATCAAGACGTGTTCGGTCATACATTGGTAGAGCTTGCGGAGAAAGATGAGCGTATTGTAGGCGTAACTCCGGCTATGCCTTCCGGCTGCTCGATGACTTATATGATGAAAGCCTTCCCGGATCGTGCGTTTGATGTGGGAATTGCGGAAGGGCATTCCGTAACTTTCTCTGCCGGATTAGCTAAGGAGGGAATGATACCTTTCTGCAACGTGTATTCTTCGTTTATGCAGCGTGCGTATGATATGGTTATCCATGATGTAGCTTTGCAAAAACTACATATGGTGATCTGTCTGGATCGTGCGGGATTAGTGGGAGAGGATGGAGCTACACATCATGGCGTGTTTGATTTAGCATATCTTCGTCCGATACCGAATTTGGTAATCGCTTCCCCATTGAATGAGTTGGATTTACGGAATTTGATGTATACAGGCTATGCTGCTTTTAATGGCCCGTTCGTAATCCGTTACCCTAGAGGTAAGGGGGAGATGAAAGATTGGCGTAACGAGATGCAAGTATTGCCTATAGGAAAAGGGAAAAAGTTGCGTGACGGGGATGATATCGCCGTACTTTCTATCGGACCGATCGGAAACGAGGTGATCAAAGCCATCGAGATGGTGAAAGAAGAGGGGGTATCGATAGCCCATTACGATATGATCTACTTGAAACCGTTGGATGAGGAGCTGTTGCATGAGATCGGGCGGAAATATAACCGTATTATTACGGTAGAGAATGGAGTGATAAAAGGTGGTTTTGGTAGCGCTGTCCTTGAGTTTATGGCAGACAATGGTTATACGCCTCATGTAAAGCGTATCGGAGTGCCGGATGCGTTTATCGAGCATGGTTCTATACCGGAACTGTATCAATTATGTGGTATGGATGCCGAGAGCATTGCGAAACAGTTGAAAAAGGAGAATTGATTATTGTCAATTAATAAAATATGAAAATTGTCATAGCCGGTGCGGGAGAAGTAGGTACACATTTAGCGAAAATGTTATCTCAAGAGAATCAGGACATCATTTTGATGGATCCGAATGAGGAACGGCTGAATTTTTCAAAATCTAGCATGGAGATTCTCCCTATGGTCGGGAATCCGACCTCGCTTAGAGATTTGGAGGAAGCGGGGATCAAGAAAGCGGACTTGTTCGTAAGTGTTACTCCCGAGGAGACTACCAATGTGACGGCTTGTATGTTGGCTCATAATCTAGGAGCGCATCGTACGTTGGCCCGAATCAATAATTACGAATATTTATTACCCAAAAATAAAGAGCTGTTCGAGAAATTAGGAATCAACTCGATGATTTATCCTGAGATGTTGGCGGCTAAGGAGATCGTGACAGCTGTACGCCGTCCGTGGACACGCCAATATTGGGAGCTGTTTGGTGGAGCTTTAATTCTGATAGGTGTTAAAGTTCGGGATAATTCCCGTTTGGTGAACCGGGTATTGGCCGAATTGCTAAATGAGCAGAAGCTATATCATATTGTCGCTATTAAGCGAAAGAACGAGACGATAATCCCCCGTGGTACGGACCGGATAGAGTCTGGTGACATCGTATTCTTTACGACGACCCGATCTCATATAGAGGATGTGCGCTTACTGGCCGGAAAGAAAGATCCGGAAGTAAAGAAGGTTATTATTATGGGAGGAAGCCGTATCGCTATCCGTGCTTGCCAATATTTACCTAATAACATCCGGGTAAAAGTAATTGAGGCTAATAAAGAGAAAAGTCATCGAATCGCTGAGGTAGTGCCTAGTAATGTCTTGATTATAAACGGAGATGGCCGTGATACTGATTTGTTGATGCAAGAAGGCATCAAGGATGCGCAGACTTTTATAGCTTTGACGGAAAATTCCAGCACGAATATATTGGCATGTCTGGCCGCTAAGCGTTTAGGTGTGTTTAAGACAATCGCTAAGATTGAGAATATCGATTATATCCAATTGGCGGAAAGTATGGACATCGGTTCGGTTATCAACAAAAAGCTGATAGCGGCCAGCCATATCTATCAATTTCTTCTGGATGCGGATGTCTCTAACGTGAAATGTTTGACCTTTGCGAATGCGGATGTAGCGGAGTTGGTGGCTCGACCGGATTCAAAGATTACCAAGAAACAAGTCAAGGATCTCCGTCTGCCGAAAGATATGACTCTCGGTGGGTTGATTCGTGACGGTGAACCTATGATGATCAAGGGTGATACTCAGATACAGGCATACGATCATGTTGTCGTATTCTGCCTGGATACGGCTATGCGTAAGCTGGAGGACTACTTTAACTAGTTGATAGTTATGTTGAACGTACGTTTTATAGTGAAGATGCTAGGGGTGATGTTCATCCTTGAGACTTTTTTTATGCTGGCTGCTACTGTCGTAGCCTTCCTTTATCGGGGGAGTGATGTCTATCCGCTTCTTATTTCAAGCGGAATCTTATTCGGGACCGGTTTTTTGTTCTACTCTATGGGCTTTAAGGCGAATGAACACTCGGCCGGCCGGCGGGAAGGAATGTTGATCGTGACATTGACTTGGATTTTATTCTCTTTATTTGGAATGTTACCATTCTATATTGGAGGATATATAGATAATGTGACCGATGCCTTTTTCGAGACCATGTCCGGATTTACGACTACAGGCTCTACTATTTTAACGAATATAGAGACATTGCCTAAAGGTATCTTATTCTGGCGGAGTCTTACACAGTGGCAGGGAGGTATCGGTATGGTCGTATTCACCGTGGCTTTGATGCCTATTTTCGGAGGTGGTGCCTCGCAGATGTTTGATGCCGAAACGCCCGGTATAACCCATGAACGTTTTCGTCCTCGTATTACGCAAGTCGCTAAACGCCTGTGGGGGGTGTATGTTTTTCTGACACTTTTTTTAGTCGGCCTTTTATGGGCTGGTCCGATGAATTTGTATGATGCGGTAAATCATGCGTTCACGGCTATATCTACTGGTGGATATTCAACCAAAAACGCAAGTATCGCTTATTGGAATTCCTCTTATATAGAGTATGTAATAACTATTTTCATGTTTATCGGAGCTACCAATATGACATTGGTTTATTTCTGTTTTAATGGAAATGTGAAGAAATTGATTAAAGATGAGGAGTTTCGCTGGTTTTTCTTTTTTGTTTTAAGCGCTATTATCGTTGTCATGGTGTGGATCTTGTACCTTGGATTCGCCTCGGATGTAGAGAATGCGTTCCGTAAGGCGGCTTTCCAAGTGGTGACCTTGGTTTCTACCTGTGGATTCGCTACGGATGACTATATTCCTTGGGGACCGTTTTTCTGGTTTATCGCATTGATCTTGATGTTTATTTGTGGATGCGCCGGATCTACTTGCGGTGGCTTGAAGATGGGACGCTTCGTTATTTTAACGAAGAATCTCTCCAATGAATTTAAGAAACAGACACATCCCCATGCGGTGATTCCAGTACGAATGAACGGACATGTCGTATCTGGTGATATCGTACACCGTGTGTTAGCTTTTGTGTTCGCTTATATTACGTTAATCGTGGTGAGTTGTTTGGCTTTATCTTTGGATGGGATGGGATTTTCGGAGGCGATTGGTGCCGCTGTTTCTGCTATAAGTAACGTAGGGCCCGGCTTGGGAACGCTTGGTCCGGTAAGTAATTTTGCGGATGTCCCCACGGTGTCGAAATGGTTTCTGTCTTTTTTGATGTTAACAGGGCGTCTGGAGATATTTACGGTATTAACGATATTAGTCCCCGGTTTTTGGAAACAGTAAAATTATTGAAAATGAAAAGTATACAGGTCATTGCTAGTCTGCTGTGTGGTATTCTGTATTGTGGGATTTCTTTAAATGCCCAGAATGTATTGAAAGCAACGGGTTGGATGCCAGAGCACACATTTACTTCCGGAATAGAAGGTCCGGCTGTAGATAGCGAAGGAAATTTATATGCCGTAAATTATAAGAAAGAAGGGACGATCGGTATTGTACGCCCAGATGGTAGCCATGGCTGTTTTCTCGTTTTGCCGGAAGGATCTACCGGGAATAGTATCCGCTTCGGGAAAGACGGAAATATGTACGTGGCGGATTATACAGGGCATAATATCTTAAAAGTGGATATGAAATCTAAGAAGATCAGCCTATTCGCTCATGAGCCAAAGATGAATCAACCAAACGATATTGTATTTGCCCCCAATGGAAATATGTATGCGAGTGACCCGGATTGGCCGAATCAAAAAGGCCAACTTTGGTTGATTACCCCGGATGCGAAAGTCTCCTTATTGGAGACGAATATGGGAACGACTAATGGCATCGCTGTGAGTGAGGATGGTAAACGCTTGTACGTTAATGAATCTGCCCAATTAAAAGTCTGGGTATATGATATATGCCTGGATGGTACTTTAAGGAATAAACGTCTATTTCATACTTTTGAGGGGTACGGTATGGATGGTATGAAGTGTGACGAGAAAGGAAATCTTTATATTTGCCGTTATGATAAGGGTACTATAGCTTTGTTAAATCCGCAAGGAGATTTAGTTGAAGAGATTCAATTGACAGGAAAACAGCCGTCTAACTTAACATTTGGAGGACCTGATCATCGTCAATGTTATGTGACATTGCAGGATCGGGGTTGTTTTGAAACCTTTAAGGTTCCTTATCCGGGAAAAGAATGGTAACCCGATATACGTTTTTGATTAATTTTGCGTTATAATAGGTACGGAATATTAAAAAGATATATAGATGATAGAATATATAAAGGGTGAAATCGTGGAACTTACACCTACACGTATGATTTTGGAGTGTGGTGGTATAGGCTACGAGCTGAATATATCCTTGAATACATATAGTGCGTTTGGGAACAAGACTACCGGAAAAATATATATATATGAGGTAATCCGGGAAGATGCTCATTTACTATTTGGCTTTGCCGAGAAAATCGAAAGGGAGTTGTTCCTTTTGCTTACTTCCGTTTCCGGCGTGGGACCGAATACCGCACGCATGATCCTTTCTTCTCTACCGCCATCCGAATTGGTTCAAGTGATCGGTTCGAAGAATGAGGCCGCATTGACTGCCGTGAAAGGGATTGGTTTGAAGACGGCCCAGCGTATCTTGGTAGATTTGAAAAATAAGGTGAAACCTATGGAGAGTATGGCCGGAAACTTGCCGGAGGCATCAGTCTCTAATGGAGCGGTAACCGAGGAGGCCGTAGCCGCATTGGTTATGTTGGGTTTCCAGAAAGCGGCTTCGCAAAAAGCGGTATCCGCTATTTTGAAAGGCTCGCCCACTTTAGCTGTGGAACAAGTAATTAAAACTGCGCTTAGAATGCTTTGATAATTGACAATTGAGGATTAACGATTAACAATTGACAATTAAATGAGAAAATGAGAAAACGAATACTGAAATATTCCATATGGATCGTTGTATTATTGTTTGGTGTCGGCTTGTATTCGCTGAATGCTGATTACCTTGCGTATACATCATCTTTGCCGGAATTGGAGTTGCTGGAAGCTCCGGAGGATACGATTCCTCCCCGTTATCCGGTAGCTAAAACTACACCGGAGGAATATCAAGATATCGTGAAACAATCACCTGCCGATTTGCGTGATCCGGAGAATGTCAAGACTACGATTGAGTATGATTTAAAGACGAATACGTATATTGTCCGTACGAAATTAGGCGATATGGAGATTGGTACGCCGATGAGTTTAACCCCAGCGGAATACCAAGATTATTCTATGCAACAATCACTTCGTTCCTATTTCCGCCAAAAGAACGAGGAAGAATTCCAAAAAGCTACGAATAAACAGTTTAACTTAACCGATATGCAGTTTAATATCGGTGCGGCGGAACGTATTTTCGGCCCCGGTGGAGTACGTGTAAGAACACAAGGTTCGGCCGAGATCACGATGGGATTGAAGACGAATAAGAATAATGATCCTTCTCTTCCGGAGCGTTCCCGTAAACGTACTTTCTTCAATTTTGACGAGAGTGTGCAGTTGAATGTACAAGCCTCGGTGGGTAGCAAGGTGAATTTCGGAATGAATTACAATACCGAGACCTCTTTTGATTTCGATTCCAAAAAATTGAAGTTGGCGTATACAGGCGAGGAGGATGAGATTATCAAGTCGTTAGAAGCCGGTAACGTGAGCATGAATACCAGCAATTCCTTGATTAATGGAGGTGCGGCTTTATTTGGTATGAAAGCGGATTTACAATTTGGTAAGTTGCGAGTGAACGCCTTGTTTGCCCAGCAGGAATCTGAATCCAAGACGGTTAGCTCAAAAGGGGGCGTGCAGACGAAGCCCTTCGAGATCAAGGTGGATGAATACGACGAGAACCGTCACTTCTTCTTGGGCCATTATTTCTATGATAACTACGATAAGTTTATGGAGTCTTTGCCTACCGTCACCTCCGGTATCGAGATCTCCAAGATAGAAGTATGGGTAACCAATAAACGCGGTAATTATGACCAGTCCCGCAATATCGTAGCTTTCACCGATTTGGGAGAAAATGAATCTCGTAATATCGGTAATACTGCGTTGGTGATGCCTTCCGGAACGGACAGACGTCCGAATAATTCCGCAAACAATTTATATATGACTTTAACCACTCAATTTACGGATGCCCGTAAGATAAGTATGGTTAATGATGCGTTGAAAGGCTCCATGGAGGGAGGACGGGATTTTGAAAAAATCGAGAGTGCCCGTTTGCTAGAGTCATCTGAGTATACATTAAACAAGAAATTGGGTTATATTTCTTTGAGGACTCAGTTACAGGCTGATGAGGTATTGGGTGTCGCTTTTAGTTTTATCTATAATGGCAAGACCTATCAAGTCGGTGAGTTCTCTACGGATAATAAAGAGAATACGAGCGACTGTATTTATGTGAAGTTGCTAAAGGGCATCACGATGTCGCCTGATATGATGTTCTGGGACTTGATGATGAAGAACGTATACTCATTGGGTGCTTATTCGGTGCAGAAAGAGAAGTTTAAGTTAAACGTTACCTACCAGAGCGATTCTACCGGTACGTATGTAAACTATCTTCCGGAAGGTAATTGTGCGAATCAAATCTTGATTCGGGTATTAGGGCTGGATCGCTTGGATACCTATGACAATCCGAATCCGGATGGTTTCTTCGATTTTATTGACGGTTATACGATACAGGCGGAGACCGGTAAGATTATATTCCCTTGTGTACAACCTTTCGGCTCGAAATTACGGGAAAAGGTAGGTAATGCCTATGCCAGTAAATATGTATTCCAAGAGTTGTATGACTCGACATTAACCGTTGCCCGCCAGATCGCCGAGAAAAATAAATTTCTTTTAAGTGGTGAGTATAAAGCCTCGTCGGGTTCGGAGATCGACTTGGGAGCTACTAACGTGGCCCGTGGATCCGTACGTGTCACGGCAGGAGGAGCTACACTGACCGAGAATGTGGATTATACGGTAGATTACAGTTTAGGACGTGTGACGATCTTGAATGAGAGCATCATATCGAGTGGGACACCCGTTAGCGTATCTCTGGAGAACCAGTCTACTTTTAATATGCAGCGAAAGACGATGATCGGGTTAGACTTGAATTACCAGTTCAATAAGGACTTCATGGTCGGTGCCACGGTTATGCATATGTCGGAAATGCCTCTTACGGTAAAAACCACTTTGGGGGATGAGTCTATAAAGAATACTTTATGGGGCTTGAATACCTCTTATAAAGCCGAGAGCCAGTGGTTGACAAATGTATTTGATAAGTTACCCTTGTTGACATTGACCAAACCTAGCCAAATCTCATTCAATGCGGAATTCGCTCATTTAATAGCGGGACATTATGAGAATCAATATACGGGTGGTTACTCTTATTTGGATGACTTCGAGTCTACACAAAGTGGTATGGATCTTTTGAACCCGTATGCTTGGAACTTGGCGAGTACCCCCTATGAAGATTCGAATCCTAAATTTCCGGAAGCGGAGAAGGTGAACGATATCGCTTATGGTAAAAACAGAGCTTTGTTGGCTTGGTATACGGTAGACGGAATCTTCACACGGAAGAGTTCCTCTTCCCGCCCTCGACATCTTACGAATGATGATTTATCGAATCATTACACCCGTGGAGTCAGTTATAAAGAGATCTTCCCGAATAAAGAGTTGGGAACCAATGATAATACGACTTTGCCTGTATTAAACCTCGCTTTTTACCCGAATGAGCGTGGTCCGTATAACCTAGATGCGGAAAATGTAAACTCGGACGGTACGTTGGGTAATCCGGAAAAACGTTGGGGCGGTGTAATGCGTAAGATCGAGCCTAGCGATTTGGAATCTGCCAATTATGAATATATCGAATTCTGGCTTTTAGACCCGTATCTTGAGGACGAGACAGCCGAGGGTGGTGACCTATACTTTAACTTGGGTGAGATTTCCGAGGATATCTTGAAAGATGAGCGGAAATTCTTTGAGAATGGTATGCCCGTGGACGGTGATATGTCGAAAGTTGATACGACTGTTTGGGGTAAGGTGCCTCGCACGCAAAGTACGGGATATGCGTTTGATGCCCAAAATCGTGAGCTGCAAGATGTCGGTTTGAACGGTCTTTCTACGGAGGAAGAGCAAATTTTCCCTACGTATGCGGATTATTTGAATAAATTGAGGGCGAAACTATCCGGTGAGACAATCTCTAAGATGATGGATGATCCGTTTTCTCCTTTTAACGATCCTGCCGGGGATAATTATCACTATTTCCGTGGGGATGATTACGATGCTAAGGAGTTGGATATCTTATCTCGCTATAAACGATATAACGGTACAGAGGGAAACTCACAAGAATCCGATCAAAGATATGCTACAGCCGGAAAGAGTACACCAGATGTGGAAGATATCAATGGCGATAATACGTTGAATGAGACAGAGAAATATTTTGAGTACAAGATCTCTCTCCGTCCAAAAGATTTGCAGGTCGGTGTAAACAACATCGTTGATGAGCGTACTCCGGAAGTAACCTTAATGAATGGTGATAAGGAGAAAGTAAAATGGTATCTATTTAAGATTCCTATTAAAGATTATGAGAAGAGGGTTGGAGCGATCCGGGATTTCAAGACAGTCCGTTTCATGCGTATGTATATGACAGGATTCCGTAAGTCTACGGTTCTGCGTTTCGGTACCTTGGAATTGGTTCGTGGTGATTGGCGTACTTATACGCAGGATTTGTCAAATCCTCTTATTCCGCCAAAGTCTGATGGACAGATCGTCGTATCTTCTGTAAATATAGAGGAGAACGGGCAGCGTCAGCCGGTCAACTATGTGTTGCCTCCGGGTATCAGCCGTATGTTCGATTCCAGTCAGCCTCAGTTGCTTCAACAGAACGAGCAGGCATTGTCTATGAAGATAACGGATTTATCTCCTGCGGATGCACGTGCGGTTTATAAATCTACCGCTTATGACCTTCGCCGGTATAAACGATTACAAATGTTCGCTCATGCGGAAGCGCCGATTGATGAGAGCAAGACTTTGTCGAATGGTGATTTCTCTGTATTTATTCGTTTAGGTTCTGACTATAAGAATAATTATTATGAGTATGAGGTGCCTTTGGATCTGACTCCCCATAGTACTATTCTTTATAATACGAACAATAGTGCGGATCAAGAAAAAGTATGGCCTTTAAATAATACCTTGAATTTTAAACTGGAGACTCTAACCGACTTGAAGTTGGAGCGAAATAAATTGAAACGTCAAGGACAGGGAAATATAAGCTACCAAAAGGTTTATTCGAAAAATGATCCGGATAATACGCGTAATAAAATCAGTATCATCGGTAACCCTAGCTTAGCGGAGGTGAAAGTGATCATGATCGGCGTACGTAATAATACGGGTGATATCAAGAGCGGTGAGGTTTGGGTAAACGAACTTCGTATGACCGATTTCGACGAGAAAGGCGGTTGGGCCGCTAATGCGAATCTGAACGTCGCTTTATCCGATTTGGGTACGGTCAATGTAAGTGGACGAATGGAAACCGCTGGTTTCGGTGCGTTGGATCAGTCGCTGGCCGAACGTCGGATGGATGATTATTCGCAATATAGTGTGGCGACCTCGATTGAGTTGGGTAAGTTGTTCCCTGAGAAAGCAAAGGTTAGCATACCTTTTTACTATGCTTATTCGAAAGAGACTACAACTCCTGAGTATGATCCGTTGAATGAGGATATTAAGCTTTCGGACGCTTTGGATGCGGTAGAGACCCAAGCCGAGAAAGACTCCATCAAGAGTTATTCTTTGGATCAGACCACTATTAAGAGCGTCTCTTTCAATAACGTAAAGGTAGATATCCGTAGCAAGAACCCGATGCCGTATGATCCGGCGAATTTCTCGTTAGGTTACTCTTATAGCCAGAACAGTAAGAAGAACCCGGAGACCGAATATGAGACAACCAAGGATTACCGGGGTAATTTCGCTTATAATTATACGCCTTACGTGAAACCGTTCCGACCCTTCGAGAAGCTGAAGAAGAATAATGGATATACGAAATATATCAAGCAATTCGGACTGAATTACGTTCCGTCGAATATTAGTTTCCAGACGGCGATGATGCGGAATTACTATGAGATTAAGCTAAGGGATTTGACAAGTTCTACGGATGGAGGTAACCAGTTGCTCTCATTCAGTCACAATTTCTTGTGGGACCGTGCCTTCAGTTTGCGTTGGGACTTTACGAATAATCTGAGCATGACGTTTACTTCCGGTACGAATGCCCGTATCGAGGAACCGAATGTTCAAGTTAATAAGAAATTGAATCCGGATGATTATCAGGTATGGAAGGATTCCGTAAAGCAAAGTATCCGTGATTTGGGCACTCCTTTGAAATATGACCAAACGTTTAATGTCACTTGGAATATGCCATTGCAATTCATACCGGCATTAGACTGGGTAAATAGTTCATTGACTTATAATGCCACGTACAACTGGGATCGTGGAGCCAATGTCGCTAGTATTGAGCTGGAACAGGGTAATATAATAAAGAACCAACGTCAATTTGACTGGCAGGGTAGTTTCAATTTGCAGTCATTGTACAATAAGAATAAATATCTGAAGAAGATCAACCAGAAATTTATGGCCTCTTCCCGGGTAAGCGCTCGTCAACCGGAGAAAAAGAAGAAAGAGGTGAAACTAGAGAAAGAGATTCAATTGAGCCCGGATAGTGGAACGATCGTGCAGCATGGAATGTTTACGAAGAAGGTTCGTATCACGGCACGTGGAGCGGATGGGAAGGTCTATTCAATTAAATATAAGCCGATCAATTATGCCCAAGTCATGATCTTGAATAAAGATACGGCTCATTTGAAGTTGACGATCGTGCCCGGCCCGCAACCTTTGGAAGGAACCTTGACGAAAGTAGCGGAATATGGCAGTCGTTTCTTGATGATGCTGCGCCGGGTAAACGTGCAGTACTCGTTGATAGACGGTATGATGTTGAGTGGTTACGCTCCGGAGGTTGGTGATATGTTCGGGCAACGGCGTACAGGAACTTTGGCTCCGGGACTCGGTTTTGCCTTTGGAGCGGTAAGAAGGAGCTTTATCGACGAGGCAGACGAGCGGGGCTGGTTGGTAAAGAATGAGAATATGACGACGCCTGCCATGATCAATAGCGCGAAGAATCTTACGATCCGTGCGAATCTAGAACCTATAGCCGGCTTGAAGATTGATTTGAACGCAAACCGGGTAGATACCCGTAGTACCGATATCTATTATATGCAAGACGGTATGCCCGAGCAGATGGGAGGTAGCTTTACGATGACGACGATTGCCTTGGGTAGCGCTTTCGGCGGTAGCGGAAACGCTAATAACGGTTATTCCTCGAAAGCGTTCGATAAATTTATCGCTCACCGTAGCGTGATCGCCCAGCGCTTGGCGGATACATATTCCGGTACGGTTTATCCGAGTTCCGGTTTTATGGCGGGGCATGCTTTAGCGGGAAAACCTTATGATCCAGCCGTAGGGGGAGGTGTAAGTCTGAATTCCATGGAGGTATTGGTGCCTGCTTTCTTGGCGGCTTATACAGGCAAGGACCCGAATAAGGTAGGCTTGTCAGCCTTCCCGTCCATTAAGAGTCTGCTACCGAACTGGCGTATTACGTATGATGGCTTGATCCGTATACCGGTTATTCGCAAATACTTTAAGAGCATGATGTTGAGTCATCAATATCGTTGTTCCTATAGCGTAGGTGCGTTTTCCTCCTTCTTGGATTGGGTAGATGCTGGGCAGGATGGTTTGGGATATATCCGTGATATCCAAACCGGTAATCCTACACCGTCGTCTCCTTATGATATAGCAGCCGTGAGTATCACGGAAGGATTCAGCCCGTTGTTTGGTGTAGACGCTACTTTATTGAATAATATAACCGGTAAGTTTGAGTTGCGCAAGACTCGTAACTTAAGCCTGAATATTTCCTCTTACCAATTGGTGGAAGCGCTTTCCAACGAATTCGTGATAGGAGTAGGATATAAGTTGACTGAGTTTAACAAGGTGTTGAAAATGAAAAAGACACGGGACTTCAGTAATGATCTTACGATCCGCTTAGATTTCTCTTACCGTAAAATGCAATCGTTGATCCGTAAGATAGAGGATCAGTTTACGCAGGCTACCAGCGGGAATATCGCCAAGACCATCCAGTTCTCTGCGGATTACGGGTTAAGTCGTGCCTTGACATTGAGAGCGTTCTATGATTTACAGATCAATGAGCCGATCGTGTCCACCTCATCTTACCCGACTTCGAACTCAAACTATGGTATTAGTTTACGGTTCTCCTTAGCGCAATAAAAAGAGTATAGTCTATTTACAGGACTTCTTGGTCTGTTTTTAAATACCTGTCTAGCGGTATGGAATAAACCTTTATATTTGTGCGAAATATAATTTGGATATGAAGAATACTTACAAATTGATATTATTTCTTCTCTTGATAACCCATGCCTCTTTCGGCCAAGACGTGAAAGGGTATATTAAGGATGCGGAGAGCAAGGAGGCTTTAGCCGGGGTAAACGTTTTTTATAAGGACAAAGGGGGTACAAGAGGAACTGTGTCTGATATAAACGGTTATTATGAGCTGAAAGTGACGGATGGCGACGCTGTATTGACTTTTAGCTATCTGGGATATGAAACGTTGAGCGTTCCCGTGAAAGTAGATCCGGGAGAGTTCTTGACGCATGACGTATCCTTGCGAACAAACTCAAACATGATGGACGAGGTCGTCGTGAGCGTCGGGCGTTATGAGCAAAAGCTAAGCGATATCACCGTCTCTATGGAATTGTTGAAAGCGAAAGATATCACTCGTCAGTCTCCGAAAGATTTAACGGATGTACTGAAGAATATCTCCGGTGTGGACGTAACGGACCGGCAACCTTCCGTACGCGGTGGTACGGGATGGACCTATGGCGTGGGTAGCCGTTGCTTGATTCTGGTGGACGGAATGTCGGTGCTAACTCCGGGTTCCGGCGAGATAAACTGGAATATGATCCCGATGGAGAACGTCGATCAAGTAGAGGTACTGAAAGGGGCCTCTTCCGTATTATATGGCTCTTCTGCGTTGAATGGTCTGATCCATGTGAAAACGAAACGCCCCGGATTAGATCCGGTAACACAGGTGAACGTACAAGGAGGATTGTATGGGAAGCCGCGCCAAGACGGGACGCCTTTATATGGAGGCTTGGATCTCTCTCATTCCCGTAGGATCAAGAATTTTGATTTGACAGTGGGGGCTAATACATTCTTGGACGACGGGTATCGGCAGGATAATTACAATCGCCGTGTCCGGGTCGGTGGGAATCTTACGTATCACGATCCCCGGGTACAAGGGTTGAACTATGGTGTGAACGTGAATTACTTGTATAACGATTATACAGGTTTCTTTATCTGGCGTTCTCCGGAGGAACCCTATATTCAATCTCCGCTGGCGAATATGGGACGCCGTGAGAATACATTTTATATAGATCCCTTCTTGAATTATACGAATTCGGAAAAAGGGACGACTCATCGTTTCAAGGGGCGTTTCTTCCATCGGGGAAGCCGTATCATCACGCATACCACGGATAAGTCTCTTTTTGACATAACGAATAATATGGGTTTTGATATCTCATCTGTTCCGGAGATTATCAATATGGCGCAAAACTGGCAAACCGAGTTATTGCCGACCTTCTTACCGTATTTGCCGGAGGTGATGAACGGGAAGGTGAGCGGATTGATGGGTGAATTGGGCAAGCTGGGAAATCATTTTTTCCCGACAGCTACCTCGGCGGATTATATGGACTTGATTTCTTGGGTGATGGGACGTACTCCGCTACCCGATAAGAATAACGTAGGGGCTTGGTTGGTAGATGCCATGAAGCCGGTGGAGAAAAAGGCGCCGGAGGCTACGGATCATACCTATTCCTATAATCTGGATTACCAATTCAGCAAGAAGTTCGAACATTCACAACTCACGGTTGGAGGTACTTATGAGCGTATTCATGCGGATTCGAAAGTGACCGGGCAGCATAGTAGCGATAATGTGGCTACCTTCCTGCAATATGATCATAAATTTATCGATCGTTTGAACGTCTCGGTCGGTGTTCGTCTGGAGTATTACCGGGTCGATGATTTCTACAGGGAAGCGGAGACGAAGATTTTCGGGGCGAAGGTTCCGGTAAAACCTGTTTTCCGTGGAGGCTTGAATTATGAGTTGGGTGAGTATAGTTTTATCCGGGCTTCTTTCGGACAGGGATACCGTTATCCATCCGTTACGGAGAAGTTTATCCTGAAGGATATCGGAGGTGTGGGAGCTTTCCCGAACGCTGAATTGAAAGCGGAGCAAGGTTATAATGCCGAACTTGGTTTCAAGCAAGGCTATAAGTTCGGCAATTTGAAGGGCTTTGTCGATGTGGCCGGCTTTTATACCCGTTACAAGGATATGATCGAGTTCCGTTTCGGCCTGTTTAATAATAAGACCTTCGATTATATCGATGGGCTTTCCAAGTTGTTCAATGCGTTCTCTAGCGGCGACGGCTTAGGAATCGGCGCTCAGTTCACGAACGTAGGCCGGGCGGAGATTTATGGGGTAGATTTGTCTACCTCGGGTGTGTATGAGTTTAACCGTGATACTCGTCTGGCATATACTTTGGGGTATGTTTATACGAATCCGATCGATATGGACGTGGATTCACGGAACGCGGAGGAGGAAGCGAATGATGACTTAATGGCGATGCGTTCGAAATCGAATGACAGCAAGTATTTAAAATATCGCCAGAAACATTCCGTAAAGGGGGTATTCGATCTGGAATGGAAACGGTTTAATATCGGAACGAATATGTCATGGAAAAGCAAGACATTGGCGGTCGATTATTTTATGGTCGATGAGCGTACGAAAGCGGAGCCTAACCTGATGGATTATATGCGTTCGATGCTATTCGGAAACTTACATGATTATTGGGCAGAGAACAATAAAGGATATTTCGTCATGGATATGCGTGTCGGGATGAAAGTGACGAAGAATATCCATGTACAAGGACTGGTGAACAACCTCTTAAACAAGCGCTATAGCGCCCGTCCGATGGATGTCGGCGCACCTCGGACTTTCATTCTGCAAGTAGGAGCCAATTTCTGACAATTCACCCGGTTGTAGAGACGGAGCGTGCTCCGTCTCATCCCCCGTCTCTACAACATATGATAACTTTTCAACTCATTTCGTAAACGAATCGCTTGATTGTCCGTCACCTTATCCATCAGTTTCCAGAACCTTTCGCTATGGTTCATCTCTATCGTATGGCAAAGCTCATGCAATAATACATAATTCACCAAATGCCAAGGAAGAAGCATTAATGATTGCGAGAGATTAATGCTCTTCTTCATTGTACAACTTCCCCAATGCGTTTTGCTATTATTGATTTTCACCCCGGTCAACATAAATCCATGTTGCCTTGCCAATAGCGTGATACGTTCCGGCAACAACCGTTTCGCCTCGTGGCGGAGCGCCTTCTCCAGCATGGATTTCAGTAAGGATTGCACCTCTTCCTCTTCGAAACGAGTCTCATTCGGACAAGCGATATGCAGTACCCCATCCTCCAATCTCATGTAGAAATTACTTCGCTCGGTGCGGAAGATATGCAAGCGGAATGTCGTAGCCTGTAACTCCGATCTTTCGTCGAGCAGGGGCCGGGCCGGATACTTCTGGAGCGCTTTTACCAGCCGGGCCTTGTTCTCCATGATAAAAGCGATCATACGTTTCTCGTCTCCCCCGGGTGGCATCGTGGCGGTTATCTTTCCTTTTGATATCTTGAGCGTGTATCGAGTGGCCCGGGGAGTGGTACGGAGCGTTATGACTCCCAAATCCTTGTCTTGTATATTCTTTTCCATTCCTGCCACAAAAGTAATACATTGAGAGAAACAATAATACGATGGAATTGATTATCTTCGCGATCGTAAAGGTTAAAAACATAATCAATATAATAAATTAGCAATCATGAGCAAAAAAGCACTTTTAATTATCTGTGATGGTTGGGGAATTGGTGACAAAGGTAAAGACGACGTGATCTTTAACACGCCGACTCCATATTGGGACGAGTTATTGAAAACTTATCCAGCCTCACAGTTGCAGGCTTCTGGCGAGAACGTTGGTTTGCCTGACGGACAAATGGGTAACTCTGAGGTGGGCCACTTGAACATCGGTGCTGGCCGTATCGTTTACCAAGATTTGGTGAAGATCAACATCGCTTGCCGCGAGAATACGATCATGGAGAACCCGGAGATCAAACGTGCTTATGGCTATGCGAAAGAGAATAATAAGCAGATCCACTTCATGGGCTTGGTTTCCGATGGTGGTGTACATAGCTCTTTGGAGCATTTAATGAAACTGACGGATATCGCCAAGGAATACGGAATCAGCAAGGCTTATGTACATTGCTTCATGGATGGCCGTGATACGGACCCGAAGAGTGGTAAAGGCTTTATCGAGACGTTGGAGAATCATCTGAAGACTACCGGCGGTAAGATCGCTTCTATCATCGGACGTTATTACGCTATGGACCGTGACAAACGTTGGGAACGTGTGAAAGAGGCTTACGACTTATTGGTCGAAGGTAAGGGTAAGCAAGCCGAGTGCATGGTAAAAGCGATGGAAGAGTCGTACGCCGAGGGTGTAACGGACGAGTTCATCAAGCCGATCGTTCACGTTGAGAACGGAAAGCCGGTTGCTGTTATCGAGGAAGGCGATGTCGTGATCTTCTTCAACTATCGTAACGACCGTGCGAAAGAGCTTACGGTTGTATTGACTCAGCAAGATATGCCGGAGGCTGGTATGCATACGATCCCGGGCTTGCAATATTTCTGTATGACTCCGTATGACGCTAGCTTCAAGGGTGTTCATATCTTGTTCGACAAAGAGAACGTAAATAATACGCTGGGTGAGTTCTTGGCAAACGTAGGTAAGACTCAGTTGCATATCGCCGAGACAGAGAAATACGCTCACGTGACTTTCTTCTTCAACGGTGGCCGCGAGACTCCGTTCGATAGCGAGGAGCGTATCTTGGTCCCTTCTCCTAAAGTGGCTACTTACGACTTAAAACCGGAAATGAGCGCTTTCGAGGTGAAAGATAAATTGGTGGACGCTATCAATACGAAGAAATTCGATTTCATCGTAGTGAACTACGCCAACGGTGATATGGTAGGCCATACGGGTATCTACAAAGCGATCGAGAAAGCGGTCGTAACGATCGACGCTTGCTTGCACGATACGGTTGAGGCCGCTAAAGCCAACGACTATGAGGTAATCATCATTGCTGACCATGGTAATGCGGATCACGCCTTGAACGAGGATGGCACTCCGAATACGGCTCACTCCTTGAACCCTGTTCCATTCGTTTATGTGACAGCCAACAAGGACGCTAAAGTAGAGGATGGTATCTTGGCCGATGTGGCTCCTTCAATCCTTCACATCTTGGGCTTGAAACAGCCGAAGGAGATGACTGGCAAGTCATTGATTAAATAAGAGCTAGGCGCATCTTATGATCCAGATAGATGACACTTTAGTAAGTCTTGACGTTATCGAGCGTTATTTTTTATGTGATCTTTCCAAATGTAAGGGGGAGTGCTGCGTGGAAGGAGATTCCGGCGCTCCATTAGAGGATTCGGAGTTGGCGAAGCTCCAGAAAGTATTGCCCATTATCTGGGATGATTTATCCCCGAAAGCTCAAGAGGTCATTCATAAGCAAGGCGTAGCTTATATCGATGAGGAAGGCGATACGGTTACCTCTATCGTGAACGGCAAAGATTGTGTCTTTACCTGTTACGACGCCGATGGTACTTGTAAATGCGCTATCGAGAAAGCATACCGGGAAGGTAAGACGGATTTCTATAAGCCTGTTTCTTGCCATCTTTACCCGATACGTGTCACTCAGTATCGGGATTTCAAGGCCGTGAACTATCATCGCTGGAGCGTTTGTAAGGCAGCGGAGATCTTAGGAAAGAAAGAGCAATTGCCGGTTTATAAGTTCCTCAAGGAACCCTTGATCCGTAAGTTCGGCCAGGCTTGGTATAAGGCCTTGGAAGAGTGTGCGGAGGAATGGAAGAAGCAGCGTGAGGAGTAGTTTTTAGATCGTTTATAAATATAAAAAATCCCTTCAGTCTCTCCCTTTGATAACTATACGTTAAAAACGGATGGAGGCTGAAGGGATTTTGTTTTATAGTCGCTCTATTTCCTCAAGGGAAAGGCCGGTACATTTTTGAATGATAAGAGGGGTTATTCCCTCGGCTTTCATATTACGTGCCGTAGATTCTTTTCCTTTTTGCAGTCCCTCTTGCAATCCTTCTTGTAATCCTTTTTCCATGCCTTCTTCCATCCCTTTTTTCATGCCTTTCTCAACGGCGAAATCCAAGGTGTTATAATAATCATTATACATCTTCCACTCCGCCTCGTACTGCGCCCGTTGTTTGGGGGTGAGGTTCGCCATGGATCCGATGCGTTCCAACCGCTCGAATATGGCCTTGCGTGCCTTGAAAGGCATTCTGTCTAATGTGTCCATATGCTTTAGTACATAAATCCAACGTTCAAAATCTGTCTCGCATTCTTCCTCCTCTTTGTTGAATCGAGGAAGCTCAATATAGATTTGGCGGAACTTGGGGTTGAATACCTGTCCGGTCTCCCGGTCCGCCAATATGATGTCCCTTCGGAATTTTCCCTCCTTCCCGTTTTTGTCTGACCCGTTCTCTTCGTCCAGCGTGAAGTTCAAGAAGAATACTCCGTACACGGCCGCTAGCTCATAGTCCCATGTTCCCTTTATACCCTGTTCCACCACCGAGTGCGAGAGGTAGTATAAGGCCCTGTCCTTGAAGTGGGGCTGTTCCCTGTTCTGCATCTCGATTATGATCCGTTCGCCCTTGTCGGTCTCGCAATGGATATCGAAGATGACCTTCCTTCCTTGCTCTGTCTCGGGCAATCGCTCATTGTTCATGATCCTCAGCTCCGTGATCGTATGCTCCCCTTCGAGGAGGTCGTTCAGGAACTCGATTAGTATGTCCTTGTCCATTTCCCTACCGAATATGTGCTTGAAGCCGAAATCGGTGAAGGGATTGATAAATTTTCCCATAGTGTTTATAGGTTTCAGTGATTAATAATGAATAATAGTATAATAAGACGGGGCACCCTGTCTTCCGGTTGTAAAGATACTACTTTTTTAATAGGATAGGCATCGTTTTAGCTTTTAAGAAAACACGTACGAGTTTTTTCGGAAACACGTACATGTTTTTCGAAAAACTCGTACGTGTTTTTTGAGAGGCATAATGTAACTACTTCAAATACCGGATCAGCCGATAAATCGTGGGGATAATTTTCCTGAATGTATATTCCACCAAGGGATAGTATGGCCAGGCACTACATGATCTGATCATTTCACATTCGTGAAGAGATCTTTTCACCTACGTGATACAATCGTTTCGCATAGGTGAAAAGATTGTATCACAACCGTGAAACGATTTCATGGGTAGATAGAGCAAGCTACTGCCGATAATGTTTGTATTAAATAGAAAGACTCAACGGTAACAACTCTTCGTAGGCATCTCTGCGCTCCCTTTCACATCCTTCACAACATATCACTGACATAAAGCAAGTTGGCCGACGTGAAACGTGTGATAAACAAATTAAAGTGTAGAT
>ERZ772860.578-NODE-578-length-31595-cov-4.180723_pt1 | contig 31595 bp, 27 predicted proteins | sample MGYA00511342_ERZ772860 | MGnify/ENA primary metagenome ERZ772860 (study PRJEB29015, sample SAMEA2737665) | human gut metagenome | biome: human gut; feature: human-associated habitat; material: faeces | place: China | collected 2012 ... | reverse complement strand
TGGGAGAGGTGTTCCACATCACGGGCGACGAGAGCCTGACTTGGAATCAGGTGTACGGGAGCATTGGGGCGGCGCTGGGGGTGAAGCCGCGCCTGGTGCACATCGCCAGCGAAACGCTGGGCGCGCTGTGCCAAAGCTACGTCGGCGCCCTCCTGGGGGACAAGAGCAACACCGTGATCTTCGACAATGCCAAAATCAAGCGCGCCGTGCCGGGATTTGTGGCGGCGAAGCGTTTTGATCAGGGCGTGCGCGAGGCGGTCGACTACATCTACAGCCACCCGGAATGCCAGCGGCTGGACCCCGCCTTTGACGCCTGGTGCGATCAGGTGATCGAGGGCTATGAGCGCCTGACCGCCGGGCTGCCCAAATTTGAAATGTAAGGAGCTTTTTGTGAGCCAGTACATCGAGCCGCTCAAATCGGCGCTGGTTTTGTTTCCCTTTGTGGCGCTGGCGCTCACGCTGCCCTACATGCTGGTGCAGTACCGCAGGTACGGGGCGATTCTTTTCCTTCGCACGGCGATTGTATATTCGTTTGTGCTGTATTTGATGTGCGCCTATTTCCTGGTCATCCTGCCGCTGCCGAATATGATAATACCTTCCGTGAGATGCAGGAGCTCCTTTCTGTTGCTTGGCCGTATGTCGATCCAGATGTCGCCGTCGTAGCGTTTGGCCGCTACGGTTAGTGAATCTAGTGTGCGCTGTGCTCGTTCAAGACGCTTGTTCATTTGTCGGTATGCGGCGCCCGAAGCGGTATCGGTCTGTTTTTCGATCCATTTGTGGTGATCGAGGGCGCTGTGATCTTTGCGGTCGATTTTCCACCCGTTGCGTTTGCGAGCATATGCGCTTTGCATGGCTTGATGTCGCTGTGCTTGTGCGGACCGCAGTCGTGTGACTTCCTGCCGTGCCGCACGGATTGACTCCTCGTCTCCACGCAGTCTGGACGTCATCAGCTCATGCGCTTGCGTATATCCGCCATCATATGTGCTGATGGCGGTGATGTTACGCCCACTGATGTGCCGTCGTTCGAATATGACGCATCGTGCGCATGTAGCGTCAACCAGTGCGACATCGTGGGATATTACGATGCCTATGCCCTGGTATTGGCGCATGACTTCGACTATGGCTTTCCGTGTTCCACCATCAACGTGGTTGGTGGGTTCGTCAAGCACGAGCACATCGGGACGCGCTGTGATTGCGCAAGCGACCTGCAATCGTTTCGTTTCGCCTCCGGAAAGCGTTTCATAACGGTAGGGCCAGTCATCGCCGATGTGTAACGCGTTGCGTACACGCATGGTTCCGGGCGACCAATCCGTGGCGAAGTCGTCGAGGTTCTTAGGCCTCACCATGTTGTCTTGCGGGCAGGTAGCGATAGTGAGTCCATGCGGGTCCGGGTTGATGCTGCCGGTATCGGCGGGCAACATTCCGATGGCGATGTTCAGTAGAGTCGTTTTGCCGAGTCCGTTGTCGCCGAGCACGGCGGTCCATCCTTGTTGGAAAGATGCGGACACGTGTTCGAACAGTGGTTCAGACATGGACGGGTATGTGTAAGAGATGCCAGTAAGCGTGAGCATTGTTGTCCGGGCCATGTATGGGGCTTCTTTCTCATACAGGCGCACTGCGAGGTCTTGATTGTGAAAAAACGAACGGATACGGAACCGTGAAATGTGCATACGAGCAAGCTACGCGGCAGTGCGCTTCAACGCGCACGGTTCTGCCGACGGTATCCGCCGCCCGTTAGATACGCAATGCCCGTTTCTCTTTCCCGAAAACCCTCTTGGCATATGGGAGGATTTAAATACACTCAACATATTCCATCATAGCATATGGTCATTCGACCCCAAGCATTATGAACAATGCCATGGCCGTCGGCGCCATTCGGATTGGTATCTGCTGATTGGGGCCGATCAGTCGAGATCAGTCAAGGATGATGCCGGCTTCGCTCATCTGCCGACGGGCTGCGATACCGAGTTCCTCACTGACCGGTTCGGTCAGGTTCTCGATGACGTGCACTTCGAATCCCAGCTTTTTTGCGTCGAGAGCGGTCTCCTTGACGCAGTGCGATTCGGCCAGTCCGACCACATCGACCCGTGTGATGCCTGCGGTCTTCAACCCGTTGGCGAGTGTCCTGCCCGCGGCCATGGCGGTGGAGACTTCTTCGCGGGTGGGAATGCGGTCGGTGTTGTCCTCAAAGCCTTCGAAGCCGGAATATGAGGGCGAATACTGACCCTTTTCGAAATGATGCTCGATGTTCAATGCGGCGATGGCGGGATGCAGCTCGGCATTGGCGGTTCCGGCCTTGCCATGCACCGGCCAGGTGTCCACGAAATCAGGATGCTCGGACCAGTGGGTCCCCGGCTCGATATGCCAATCCTGCGTGGTTGCGATATATGCATATTCGCTCCGGTGCTCGTTCACATAATCCGCGATACGTTCGGCGACCGCATTGCCTCCCTGCACGCCAAGTTCGCCTCCTTCACAGAACGTCGGCTGTACATCCACCACAATCAAAGCCCTTGCCATGCTTCTTCCCTCCTGAATGGTTCTGACACCACTGTAGCGAATCAATCACGAGAGTGGATAATTCGTTTCATCCGCTGCGTCGGCGTAGCATATATGCATCCTTCCCACCACCCGTCCTATGATCTGAAGTAGCATATGGCACGCAGGACAATGTGAGACTGGTGGAGCCGTTGCGTACATCGAGCCATGCCACCGGTCTGTGGGTTGGCTCTGGCCGGATATGGAAGTATGGTTTCGTAAAAAAGTATGGATGATCTGATCGTGTCGGGACTGCGCATCGACTGGAATATGCTGACCGATTCGTACGTCAGTCGAATTCCCTCATTGCGTTCGATTGACGAACTTAGATTCCACAAGAATGTCACCTTTCTGGTAGGCGAGAACGGTAGCGGCAAATCAACCTTGCTGGAAGGCGTCGCCGTCGCCTGCGGCTTCAACGCGGAAGGCGGCACGCGCAACTACCGTTTCAGCACATACGATGACACGTCGGATCTCGCCAAGGCGATGACGATATACCGGCAGTATGCGATCGGCCCATCGAGCTTCTTCCTGCGTGCGGAAAGTTTTTTCACGCTGGCGACACAGGCTCGTGAATACAGTCGCGGATATGGCGACATGTCCCGTTTGCACGAGATGTCGCATGGCGAAGGTTTTCTGGAGATTCTCCTGTCCCACACGGGAAAGGGTCTCTATCTTATGGACGAACCCGAATCCGCGCTCTCGACACAGCGGCAATTGACTCTGCTGGAGCACATGTACCGAATGGCAAACGACGGATCGCAATTCATCATCGCAACCCATTCGCCGATTCTGCTCGGTCTGCCGGATGCGGAAATCCTGTCATTCGACGAAAACGGCGTCCATCCCTGCGATTATGAGGATACGGACAGCTATCAAATCACCAGGGTCTTCATCAACCACCGCGAATCACTGCTCCGGCATCTGCCTGGAAATGAAACGTGAGATGAGGTGAAACGGTTGCGGGTGTTCGCTATGATGTTCGATTGGCGTTTGAAGGAACACGAAAGACTAGAGGTATCACGGCATGGCGATTGAGGCGCAGGGACTTGAGATTCAGATCGGTGCGCGCACGTTGCTGCATCCCACCAACTTCCACGTTGCCAAGGGGGACAAGATCGGTCTGGTCGGACGCAATGGAGCAGGCAAGACCACGCTGACCCGTGTGATCACCGGCGATATGCTGCCGACCGCCGGCAAGGTACGTGTCTCCGGCAAACTCGGCTATCTGCCACAGGACACGCATGCCGCCGACCCGGAGCAGACCGCACTGGACCGCATGATGAGCGCGCGAGACATCGCCAGCATCATCAAACGCATACGCAAGGCCGAAAAGGACATGACCGATCCGGATCCGGATGTCATGACCAAGGCGATGAACCGCTACGACAAGGCCATGCAGGATTTCGAAAAGGCCGGAGGCTATGCCGCACAGTCCGAAGCGACCGCGATGGCGGCCAGTCTCGGCCTGCCGCAGGACGTGATGGGCCAGCAGTTGGGTACGCTTTCCGGCGGTCAACGCCGCCGTATCGAACTGGCGCGCATCCTGTTCTCCGATGCGGATACGCTGATCCTTGACGAGCCGACCAACCATTTGGACGCGGATTCCATCGAATGGCTGCGCGGCTATCTGAAAAAATACGAGGGCGGTTTCCTGGTCATCTCCCACTCCACCGAACTGCTTGACGAAGTGGTGAACAAGGTGTGGCATCTGGACGCACAGCTCGGCCAGATCGACATGTACTCGCTCGGCTGGAAGGCCTACCTGCACCAACGCGTGGTCGACGAGGAACGTCGCCGCCGCGAACGTGAAGTCGCAGAGAAGAAGGCCGAACGTCTGATGCAGCAGGGCATCCGCCTGCACGCGAAAGCCACCAAGGCCGTGGCCGCGCAGAACATGATGCGCCGCGCGGAGAAACTGCTGGAGAACACGTCCGAAGCACAGAAGAAGGAGAAGGTGGCGGACATCCGCTTCCCCGAGCCGGCACCTTGCGGACGTACGCCGATCATGGCGAAGGACATCTCCAAAGCGTATGGTTCGAACATCGTGTTCGCAGGCGTGAATCTGGCGATCGACAAAGGTTCACGTGTGGTGATTCTGGGCTATAACGGCGCGGGCAAGACCACCACGCTGCGTCTGCTCGCCCATCTGGAGGATCCCGACACCGGATCCGTGGAATATGGACATGGCTGCAAAATCGGCTATTTCGCACAGGAACACGACACATTGGACCTTGACGCCACCGTGTTGCAGAATCTGATTCACGTGGCACCGGAACTTGACGACACACAGGCACGTTCCATCCTTGGGTCGTTCCTGTTCTCCGGCGATGACGCGCTGAAACCGGCACGAGTGCTTTCCGGCGGCGAGAAGACCCGTCTGGCGTTGGCCACGCTGGTGACGAGCCGCGCGAACGTTCTACTGCTTGATGAACCGACCAACAATCTGGATCCGGCGTCCCGCGACGAGATTCTGAAGGCCATCGCCAAATACGAGGGCGCGATTGTGCTGGTCACCCACGACGAGGGCGCGGTCGAGGCGTTGAATCCGGAACGCGTGCTGCTCATGCCCGACGGCGACGAGGACCTGTGGAACGACTCCTACCTGGATCTGGTGGCCGAGGAATAATCCCACTTCCACCATTTCCGACACGCATATGGGAAAGCCCGGACGAATCAGATCGTCCGGGCTTTCCCATATTGAACGGTTCCTGTTACGCGGGAACCGGTTACGCGTGCACGTGTTTGGCGCTGTAGATGTCCGGCTCGACGTAGATCTCGAAACTGTACCAGGGCAACGCGGTGCGCACGGCCTTCTCGATCTTGTCGACGGTTTCCACGTCATAGTCGCGGTCGAGCTTGCTGGTCTGCACTTTGACGCACAGGAGGATGTCGTCCTCCGACATGTGCACGGTCTGCATGTTCAGCAATCGTTCGACGCCCGGCGTGGTGGTAACCGCCTCGACGATCTTCCCGCGCGTATCGGAATCCACGGCCTCGCCGATGAGCAGCGAACCGGATTTGAACGCGAGAAACAGCGAACCGACGATCAGCACCAGACCGACCATGAGACCACCCAACGCATCAAAAATCTCATCGTCGAGCAGAATCGCAAGACCAATGCCGAGACCTGCGAACGCCAAACCGATCAAAGCGAGCGTATCCTCCATAATCACCGAAGCCAATTCGGCGGACTTGGTGTGCCTCCAGAAACGGAACACGCCCATATGCTTCGTGTTCGTGCGTTCCATACGCTCGTTGGCCTCCTTGATGCTCTGATGCAGTCCATATCCTTCGAGGCATGCGCTGATGACGACCACGATGAACGCGACGAGCAGTTCCATTCGGTTCACGTCACGTAGCGTAGGGTCGCCGGCGATCGCAATAAGCTTCTTCACGGCCTCGGACGTCGAGAAGAATCCACCGACGAAGAACAGCAGCGTGGCCACGACGAACGAAGCAAGATATTTGGCGCGATACAGGCCGAACGGATGGTCGCCGTCCGTCTTGCGCTTGGAGAAACGTCCACCCACCATCAATACGATTTCGTTGGAGCAATCCGCGATGGAATGTACCGACTCGGAAAGCATGGCGGACGATCCGGTGAAGAACGCCGCGAGCAGCTTCGCGATGGCGACACCAATGTTCGCACCCAACGCCGCCTTGACGGCCGCACCCTGATGTTCGGCTTCCCGCACCTCCCCCATGTTGTTCGTGGTCGTACTGTCGCCTGCGGGATCGCGCGATTCGCTCATTGCCTTCCATTCTCGAATGTGTAACGGATAACATCATCCATTCAAGCACGAATACTGGCCGAGAAGCCGTGTGCGCCCGTGTTTCGGGACGTGCGTGTAAACTTCACTAGGTATTTATCGCTTTCCCCAAAAAAGGGGTATTCAATGGCATACTCGCATAACGCGCCGTTCCGCGCCGACGTGGTCGGCTCCTATCTCCGCCCGGCCGAGCTCAAGGCCACGCGTGAGGATTTCGCCGCCGGCAAAATCGATGCCGCAGCGCTCAAGGCGGTCGAGGACAAGGCCATCACCGAACTCGTCGCCAAGCAGAAGGCCGCCGGCCTGCATGTGATCACCGACGGCGAATTCCGCCGCGGCTGGTGGCATTTCGACTTCATGTGGGGCTTCAACGGCGTGGACCATGCCGCCGCAGCCCACCGCGTCGCCTTCCACGACGAGGTGACCCCGGCCGACACCGCCACCGTGACCGGAAGGATCTCCGGTGTTTCCCAAACAAAAAGATATTAAGAAACAGCCCATGTTTACCTGCTTGCAAACAAAAGAATATTGCTACTAGACTAAGAGATACTACATAAGTGTGTTGGTATCTCTTTTTTGTTGCCGTGAAACAGCAGACTATTTCATTTCTGCTTGATTACCTTAAAACTTATTAGTCTATGGTTTGTCAAGGGCTTGTTGCGTGAGAAATGCTGAATATCACCCTTTACAAAACATAGGCTGATAAGTAACTTTTCAAAAGCAGAAAAGAAATGGCAATGCTTATAACAATATGATATAATGCAGATGAAGACAAAAAAGGAATTTGTCGAGCTGGTTAGTTCGAGATAATTTTGAGTTTGTTAAGATGTGGTGCACTTGATGGAATCACAGGTACGACATCATATTATGGAGGATGAAATAGATGATAGGTTTGATTGTTGCGAGGTCAAAGAATAATGTTATAGGCAAGAATGGTAATATACCATGGAAAATAAAGGGAGAACAAAAGCAATTTAGAGAGTTAACAACGGGTAATGTGGTTATTATGGGGCGAAAGTCTTATGAAGAAATCGGTCATCCGTTGCCTAATAGAATGAATATTGTTGTTTCCACCACAACAGAGTATCAAGGAGATAATTTAGTTTCAGTTAAATCATTAGAAGATGCATTATTATTGGCTAAAGGACGAGATGTATACATATCTGGTGGATATGGACTATTTAAGGAAGCTTTGCAAATAGTAGATAAAATGTATATCACAGAAGTAGATTTAAATATTGAAGATGGAGATACATTCTTTCCAGAATTTGATATCAATGATTTTGAAGTTTTGATAGGGGAAACACTTGGTGAGGAAGTGAAATATACGAGAACATTTTATGTAAGGAAAAATGAATTGAGTAGATTTTGGATTTAGGGTGTTTTCATAAATATATTGCTTTTTATGCATATATAAATTGTTGTAAGACAAATTCCAGTTTGTATGGGGCGATAAAATCAGAATTTGAGAGAGGATTGAATATGAATAAGGAATGGTCTGAACTTAATAAAACAATGCAGGCACAAATAAAAAAGAAAGATACTTATAAGAGGGGTATTGATACTTTACTTACTTTACGAAGTCAGTTAATACAAACCTTAGTATCTTTCAAAGAAGAATTATGCAGAGAAGATTTTAACTCAATCCCCTTCATAAACGCTGATGGTTATCATAGTAAGACGATTGCTTATTCTATTTGGCATATTTTCCGCATTGAAGATATAGTTGTGCATACAGTGATAAATGAAGATGAACAAGTATTTTTTGCAGGCAATTATCAAGAGCGTATCAATTCACCTATCATTACAACAGGAAATGAACTCATGAAACAGCAGATTGCAGACTTTTCAAAACAGCTTAATCTGGAAGAATTATATTTATATATTTTCGAAGTATGGGAAAGCACTGAGAAAATGCTTGAACGGTTATCTTATGATGAATTGAAAAGAAAAATACCGAAAGAAAGAAAAGGATACTTAGAATCGTTGAATGTAGTAAACGACAATGAAAAAGCAATTTGGCTGATTGATTATTGGTGTAATAAAGATATTTGTGGACTAATTCAAATGCCGTTTTCAAGACATTGGATTATGCACACAGAAGCCTGTTTGCGTATAAAGAACAAGATACATTCATAGGCAAAAATTTCAGTTTGTAGAACTAAGGAAATTGGAATTTAAGGAGGAATAAAGTATGGTTAGTGATTTTATAAGAGCAGCATTTCCATGGATTTTAATGGGTTTATTTGTAGCAATCAGTTGTTCCCTTATGAGTAAAAAAGAGAAATAAATTCCTGTTTGTATTTATAAAAGAGAAAAAATGAGAAAAGTAGTTTTATTTATTGCCATGAGCCTTGACGGATATATTGCGGACGGTAATGGTGGAGTAGCTTGGCTAAATGGTCATGGAAATGACAATGAAAACATCGACACTTATACAGAATTTACCAAAGATATAGATACTGTCTTAATGGGGTGGAATACTTCTCATCAGGTTGTTACTGAACTTTCTCCGCAAGAATGGGTATATAATAAATTTACAACTTATGTATTAACACATAAAGAGTGCAATTCTTCCCAACAAATTCATTTTACAAGTGAAAATCCTGTTTTATTATTGGAACGGCTAAAACAAGAAGCAGGAAAGGATATTTGGATTTGTGGCGGAGCAAATCTTGTTCAGCAGTTGGTAAGCAAAAATATGATTGATAAATATTACATTTCTGTTATTCCTACTCTGTTAGGAAATGGGGTTCGTCTTTTGGGCAACATAGACAGGGAAATAAAGTTAAGGCTTTGTAAAACACAGACTTATAACGGAATAACCGATTTGATTTATATGCGTAGATAACTAGAGAGAAACAGAAAAGCTGTTAAACCGACGGAGCGATCCGACCACGTTGGCGGGAAAATCCTTAAGATTTTTCCGCCATGCTTGCAAGGGGGCGGTTCGCTTCGGCGGTTCGGCGAGCTTGCGAGCCGTTCAAAGCCCCCGTTATCTAACAAGGGGGGCACAAAAAACAAGAGTCAATATACATTAACAAGCGGAAAACGCTGTATTTACAAGGCGAAACTGCATTTTACATGGTGTGATATAAATTATGCCATTATCACTTGGGAAAATTGAACAAGACATAGGAAAGACAGTTGATTTCAAACGAGAAATTGATTGTCTTTTTCTTTTGCAGAAATTTAAGTATAGGCAATTATCAAATACGGTAGTTGCTTTTTTGATTGGAGGAATTTTAGAATGAATGATAAAAACTTTATTGAAGAACTAAGACAAAAGCGTGAGGAATACGGAGTAACACAAACAAGGCTTGCTGTTGCCTGTGGTATCAGCCGTGAATATTACAACCGCATTGAAAAAGGGAAACAGCCATTGAATGACGAATTAAGAGAAGTCATAGAAAAACAGATTGAGCGTTTCAATCCGCAAGAACCACTATTCTTATTGATTGATTACTTTCGTGTCCGCTTTCCTACTACGGACGCATTGGCGATTATCCGTGATGTATTACAACTGAAATCTGATTATATGCTTTATGAAGATTATGGAAAATACGGATATGAAAGCAAATATGTACTTGGCGACATCAATATCATGTGTTCCATGCAGGAGCATTTAGGTGTTTTATTGGAACTGAAAGGCAAAGGCTGTCGGCAAATGGAATGTTATCTGCTGGCACAGGAACGCTCATGGTATGACTTCATGCTGGATTGTATGACGGCTGGTGGTGTGATGAAACGGCTTGATTTGGCTATCAATGACCGAGCAGGAATATTGGATATTCCAAAGTTAAAGGAAAAATACAAGGCTGGCGAATGTGTTTCCTATTTTCGTATGCAGAAAGATTACAGCGGTACAGAAAAATGCGGTAGCGATTTACCAAAGAATACAGGAGAAACCTTATATCTCGGTTCAACAAGTAGCGAATTATATATGTGTGCTTATCAGAAAAATTATGAGCAGTATGTCAAGAATGGCACAGAAATTGAAGATACGGAGATTAAGAACCGTTTTGAAATACGCATGAAGAATGAACGAGCCTATTATGCGGTTGTAGATTTACTGACCTATCGGGACGCTGAACGCACCGCTTTTTCTATCATCAATCATTATGTCCGCTTTGTTGACAGAGAGGACGACAAGCCAAAAAGTCAATGGATAACAAATGATGATTGGGCATGGTTTGTAGGGGAAAACAGAGAGCCGATACGCTTAACCACAAAGCCAGAGCCTTACACTTTACAAAAAGCGTTGCATTGGCTACAAAGACAAGTTGCACCAACAATAAAAATGGTACAGGCATTAGACAGAGAAAATCATACAACGATACTGAAAGATATGATTGAGCAGGCAGAACTTAAAGACAAGCATAAACATTTATTACAATTAGAGAAATCAACCATAGAAGAACGTATAGATACCGCTGTTCCACAAGAGAATGACGGTATTTTTTAATGTAATTGAAAAATTTCAGATTTAGTCAGCAAAGAGCTGTTTTCATTCCCTATGTGAAGTGAAAGAAGAAAAATAAATTTTTTATTAAATCTGCAACAAAACGGCTACTTGCGTACAGATATGGTGCGAGAAAAGGAAATCTAAACTTTTTTTGAAAATAGGTCATTAAATCGGGGCTTGCTGTCCCTATATGAAGTGAAAGAAGAAAAAAGTTTTGAAAAAATGACGGAAATTCGTGATTAGTGGACAGTGTTCTATGAAAAGAAGAAAAGCATCATCATTTTGTATTCAAACAGGCATTAGCAGTTGAGTGTTGATGTGAAAAGAGGAAAATACTTTATTCTAAACTTAACAATTTAAGGTTTCCGTTCCCTATATGGTGCAAAGAAAATATTTCATTCTATTGTTGGCAGTAACGGTATGGTTTGGGTAGTTAGGGTGTGAAAAGAAAAATAATCTTTTTTCGTCATTAACTTAGCAAAATGACAATGTCTATCCCTATATGGTGCAAGAAAAGAAGTTAAAATTTTTCCATTTCAACTTAGCAAATGGACGTTTGCTGTACAGATAGTAGTGAAAAAGGAGAAAATCAACCGTTGATTGCCAAAATGAACCGTTCCATTTGTACTAATAACGGAAAAAGTTTTGGATTTTGGTTACGTTTCCCCTCTTTTCCAACGCGGTATATAGGAAAGATGATTTTCTTCTTTCTTGTTCTTTGACAACTGAATAAAGCAATTCAATACGTTTGACAGACAGCGAGCCGTTGAAACAAATACGCCACGACCTTTCCCCTGCAAGAGCGAGCGAAAACCTATTTGTGTTCTTATAAAAGATTTGTCCTCTTTTATCGCCATGACCTGTACTGTCAGATAATGATACTCCCGTACAGCCACAGCTTGAGCGTTCAGAGCGTCGCACGCAATGGGTACGGCTACATAAGAACTATGCAGAGGTGGAACTCCTGTGGGCTATGACAAAAGCCGTTGAATTGCTTAGAAAGATTTTACAGAAAGGGGGTATGTGTTATTGATAATGCTGTAAAAACAATTCAAAAGAAAAATGGCAAGTGTGGCATTGGCAACAGAGGAAAGACAAAGATTGTAGTAAAAGAGCATTTTTCCGAAAAGGGCAAAACAATGGAAGAACTTCTAACTGATGTCATGCTGGAAAAAGCAAAGCAGACAATCGCATAAAATCAGTGCAGTTGTAAGAAATAGATTGAATGACAAAAAGTACCCGTGTTATACTTTACTTGCAAGCAGGTATTGTAAACACGGGTTAGTTATAAAGGAGGATAACTGACAATGAAACAACAGATTTACAATACTGCACTTTATCTTAGGTTAAGCCGAGATGATGAATTACAGGGCGAAAGTTCCAGCATTACCACACAGAGAAGTATGTTGCGTTTATATGCAAAAGAACATCATTTGAATGTCATTGATGAATATATTGATGACGGCTGGTCGGGAACAAATTTTGACAGACCGAGTTTTCAAAGAATGATTGAGGATATAGAGGCAGGAAAAATCAACTGTGTTGTAACGAAAGACCTTTCCCGTCTTGGCAGAAATTATATTATGACAGGACAATATACAGAATTGTATTTCCCTAGTCATAATGTCCGCTACATAGCGATTGATGACGGTGTAGACAGCGAAAAAGGCGAAAGTGAGATTGCACCATTTAAGAACATCATCAATGAATGGGTGGCAAGAGATACAAGCCGTAAAGTCAAATCAGCATTTAAGACAAAGTTTGCGGAGGGGGCTCATTACAGTGCTTATGCTCCGTTAGGATATAAGAAACACCCTGACATCAAAGGAAAACTGTTGATTGATGATGAAACAAAATGGATTATTGAAAAAATCTTTTCCCTAGCCTATCAAGGTTACGGAAGTGCAAAAATCACAAAGCAGTTAAGAGCAGAAAAAGTTCCGACAGCGTCATGGCTAAATTTTACAAGATACGGTACTTTTGCACATATCTTTGAGGGAAAACCCGAAAGTAAGCGTTATGAGTGGACGATTGCTCATGTCAAGGCGATATTGAAAAGTGAGGTTTATATCGGAAACAGTGTTCACAATATGCAGTCTACGGTATCGTTCAAGAGTAAAAAGAAAGTGCGTAAACCCGAAAGTGAATGGTTTCGAGTAGAAAACACTCACGAGCCGATTATTGACAAGGAAGTGTTCTATCGTGTGCAGGAGCAGATAAAATCAAGACGCAGACAGACAAAGGAAAAGGCAACGCCGATTTTTGCAGGGCTTGTCAAGTGTGCGGATTGTGGCTGGTCTATGAGATTTGGAACGAATAAGGCAAATAAAACGCCTTACAGTTATTATGCTTGCAGTTACTACGGGCAGTTTGGCAAAGGTAATTGTTCTATGCACTACATTCGTTATGATGTGCTGTATCAAGCCGTATTGGAACGCTTGCAGTATTGGGCTAAGGCAGTACAGCAGGACGAAGAAAAGGTATTGAACAAGATACAGAAAGTCGGCAATGCAGAGCGAATACGGGAAAAGAAGAAAAAGGCAAGTACATTGAAGAAAGCCGAGAACAGACAAAATGAGATTGACCGTTTATTTGCGAAAATGTATGAAGATAGAGCCTGTGAGAAGATAACAGAGCGAAATTTTGTGATGTTGTCCAGCAAGTACCAAAAAGAACAGATAGAACTGGAACAGCAGATAACAAGCCTAAGAGAAGAACTAAGTAAAATGGAACAGGATATGATAGGTGCTGAAAAGTGGATTGAGTTAATCAAGGAATATTCCGTACCAAAGGAACTGACAGCACCATTATTAAATGCCATGATAGAAAAAATCCTCATACATGAAGCAACAACGAATGAGGATAACGAAAGAATACAGGAAATTGAGATATATTACCGATTTATCGGAAAAGTTGAGTAATCAACAAGAGTAATATTTTTAACTAAGGGAAACCGGCGAGAACCATCCGTTCGTCGAACATTTCAAGTTCGTCAAGCAGTTCGAGGACGAGAACACCGTGGCCCGCCAGACCATGCCCTCCCCCGCGCAGACCCGCTTCGTGCTCACCGGCAACGCGGCCGCCTACCCGTATGACGAGTTCTACAAGAACGACGACGAGCTGACCGCCGACATCGTCGCCGCCTACCGCCAGGTCATCGCCGACCTGTATGCCGCCGGCTGCCGCAACGTGCAGTTCGACGACTGCACCTGGACCCGCCTGTGCGATGCGAGCGTACGCGAACGTCTCGGCTGGAGCGACGAGGACGCGCTACGCCTGCAGCAGGAGAACCTCGACGTCATCAACGCCGTGATCGCCGACCAGCCGGACGACCTGGTCATCAACACCCACGTGTGCCGCGGCAACTTCCACTCCACCTGGCTTTCCTCCGGAGGCTACGCGCCGGTCGCGGCCAAACTGTTCGGCGAGGAGAACGTGGACGCCTACTACCTCGAGTTCGACGACGACCGTTCCGGCGATTTCGCGCCGCTCGCCGAAGTCTCCGGCGACAAGAAGGTCGTGCTCGGCCTGATCACCTCCAAGAAGCCCGACCTTGAGGATCCGGACACCATCAAGGCCCGCATCCAGGAAGCCGCCCAGTACATTCCGCTCGACCGCCTGTGCCTGTCCACCCAGTGCGGCTTCGCCTCCACCCAGGAAGGCAACAAGCTCACCGAAGAGCAGCAGTGGGCCAAGATCGCACTCGTCCAATCCATCGCCAAGGACGTGTGGGGCGAATAAACACAGCACGCCATCCACAATCAGCTATAAGGAAGGGCTATCCGTCTTGTTCGGCGGATAGCCCTTTGTTTGTTTGCCGGCGTTTTTAACGGGCAGGTCAGCCCTTCACAGCCTCATCGATGCAACGAATCGCGTTCAACGTACGCGGATAGCCGATATACGGCATGCACTGCGAGACCACCGCGATTAGAAACGCCTTCTCATTGCCAACGACCATATTCGCCTTGGCATGCGCCGTAAGCTGCGGTTCGCAACCACCCTGCGCGGCCAGGAAACACAACGTGACCATTTCGCGCTCGCGGGTGTCGAGTCCGCCGCGAGTGTAGTAGTCGCCGAAGCAGTTGTCGGCCAGCCACTTGTTGATGTGCCGGGTCTCCTCCGGTCCGGATTGCGCGAATCCGCGCATGTTCTCGCCGAAGATCTCGACCTGCTTGTCCTCTCCGGCCTGCGCGCGGGTCTCCGACGTGGTCGTGCCCTGCGGCTCCAGCGGCAGATGCACGTTCGCGGCTCCAAGGAAAACGTTGAGCTTCTTCAGGAACGGCAGGGTTCTCCCGAATCCGCAGTATGCGGTGGCTTGGTAGATCATCTCCTTGATGGCCACGGACGTCAGTCCTGTCTCGTAGGCGACCGGCAGCATCATTTCGAACGCGTCGAGACCCTGGCAGCCGACCAGAGCCGCGAGGATCGCCAGGGAGCGGGTCTGGTCGTCCAGATCGGGATGGTTCGCGCCCGGCTCGTTCACCACTTCCCCGTAAGCGAAGTCGGAAAACAGCTTGACATATTCCGGATCGGTCTGCGACAGCGTCCTGTCGTTGTTCCAGAACGCGTTCATCTTCCTATGCAGTTCCTCGAACATGGCTTCCTTTCCATTCGATGTCTTCGCGCCGCATGCCGCGTTCATTCTATCGTTGGAAATGTTGCGTGCGGATAGCGGCCATCGTCGTCTGAATGTTCAGCGTGCGATCGCGCCCTTGCCGGGCTGTTTCTTGACGTTTTCGATGACGTCTTTGTTTTCCTCGAGAATTCGGTTGGCCTCATCCTCGTGTCCTTCGGCGATGGCGCGCCAATAGAGCGATTTGAGCGACACGTACGCCTGCTGGATGCGCAGGGCCTCGGCTTTCGCGGCCAGACGCAGCGATTGCGCGTCGAGCAGTTCGATCTGCCGTCGGGCGCCTTCCGGACCGTCGAAACGGTTCTTCAGGTATTCGCGCATCGATTCAAGCGGCATGCCCGTCGCCGCCAGGCATGCGATGGTGGTCAGCGATTCGATGTCCTTGTCCGAATAGACTCGGTGGCCTGAACTCGGATCGCGGGCGATCGGATCGATGATGCCGATCTGCTCGTAATAACGCAACGTCGATTCGGGCAGTCCGGAAATCATGGACGCCTCACGGATCGAATGCCAGGTGGTCGTCGTATTGCTCATACCCCGCACTCTAAAAACTTAAAGTGCTCGAAGTCCATATTCCGGCGTGTCGTATTGGTCCGATGTCAAACGGCATTGAGCGGGCAATGGAAGAGCCGGTATCCGAAAAGTGGATCTGTCGCACGACTCCATTTTCATGTCCTTTTCGGCAATCGTGCGGCTTTTTCGTCCGTCTGTATGGGAACCGACGGACGAAAAAGCCCACGCATGCTCAGGCGGCGGTGATCAGCTCCGAGGAATCCATGTCGAAATCGGCCATCGCGTAGGAGCGGATGGCGGGATCATCATACGTGTTCATGTAGTACGTGTTGGTCTTGGACGAATATCCGCTGGTGAACAGCGTGCGTTCGAACTGGCCGTTGCCCATCTTCGCCATGCCGTCAACCATCTGCACGGAACCAAGGGTGTGGAACAGGCGAGACACGTTGGCCGCCTCGCCTTCCTGCTGCGGATAATGCGTGTTGGCATAAGCCACACGCACGAAACGCGACGGGGAGCTCACATCGCCCGGAATGCCATGCATGCTCACACCCGCGCCCCAAGCGGACAGGGACGCCTTGCCCCACGTGGCCGGCTCGGCCATCTCGTTGCCGACGCACATGTAGTTGCGCAGATTCTCCATATGGAAGCCAAACGTCGGCTGGTTGGTCAGCACGTCTACGTCGTCATGGTGCACATGCATGCCGTCCGCCATCTGTTCGACGACGATGCTGCGCTCGCTGTCGCCGATGATCCAATGCAGCAGCGACTCCTGCTGGCCGGGCACGATCTGGGAGACGAGGGTCACGTTCTTCAACGCCTCCTCGACTTCGTCGACGGAATCGAAATTGCGTGCCACCCACAGCGGGAATTCGAAGGTCGCGACGTTGTCGGTGCCTTCGACCGGCTCATGCACGAACTCCGCGTAGCCGGGGAAATTCAATCCCGCGATGGCCAGACCATGCTCGTTGGCGCAGTCGAAATACATGGGGCGGTCGACCATGACCACGCCCACGCCGATCACCGCGTTCGGCGTGGCTTTGCCGCTCGCGCCGAACACGTTGTCGTAGTGGTAGCCGCGTGGAGTGGCCAGGATGCTTTCGCCGTATGAGAAGCTCCAGTCGAGGTTGCGGCCGAAATACATGTTTCCCTCTTCGTCGGAGAAACGAACGCCAGTGCACATGATGGACTTCCTTCCTTTGTTTGATTGAACCGGTGCGTTCATCATACGCATGGACGGCTGGACGAACCACGGCTTCCGCCGACGGATAAACATGAAGGGTGGCCAAAAATGCCAAGAGTCGTTGAAAATGAAAAAATCCCCTTGTTTCCAAGGGGATTTTTCGAATGGCTCCTGCGACTGGGCTTGAACCAGTGACCGTCCGATTAACAGTCGGATGCTCTGCCAACTGAGCTACGCAGGAATGCGCTGTGCACAAGACATGAATTATACGCGGTAAAACGCAAAATGCAAATCCCGCGCGTGTCTCCCCTGCTGCGGCGGGACTACCGTCACATGCTGATCTTCGTCAACGGCATGGCGGAATCGATTGCGAAATCCGGTTCGGACGGTTTCACGCCGCTCTCCACCAGGTTCACGCCCAGCATGGCCACCATAGCGCCATTATCGGTGCACAGTTTGATTTGCGGGATACGCACTTCGACGCCATGCTTGGCTCCGACCTCCAACAGTTTGGCGCGCAGTTGGGAGTTCGCGGAGAAGCCGCCGCCAACGATCAGGGTCTTCGAACCGTACTGCTCGCAACCGCGCATCGCCTTCTTGGCGAGCACCGTCGCGACGGAATCGGCCAGCGACGCGCACACGTCGTCGATGGGAATCTCATTGCCTTCCGCCTGCTGCTGTTCGATCCAACGCGCCACGGCCGTCTTCACGCCGGAGAAACTGAAATCGTACGGATGCTGCTGCCCCGCCTTGCCTTGTGTAAGGCCCTGAGGCACTTTGATGGTATGTGGGTTGCCCAGCTGCGCGTGACGGTCGATGTGCGGGCCACCGGGATACGGGAAACCAAGCAGACGCGCCACCTTGTCGAAGCATTCGCCGGCAGCGTCGTCGAGCGTGGTGCCGACCACGTCGATATGCCGCGCCACGTCTTCGACATGCAGCAGCGAAGTGTGCCCGCCCGACACAATCAACGCAAGCGTGTCCTTGGGGAACGGTCCGAACTGCAGCTGCGTCACCGCGATATGTCCGATGACGTGGTTGATGCCGTAGATCGGCTTGTTCGCGGCCCATGCCAACGATTTCGCGCCGGACACGCCGACCGCGAGACAGCCGGCGAGGCCGGGTCCCGCGGATACGGCGATCGCGTCGACGTCGGACAGCGTCATGTTCGCGTCGGCCAGAGCTTTGGAGACGCATGGCACGAACGCTTCGGCGTGCGCGCGAGAGGCGATTTCGGGAATCACGCCGCCGTAGCGGGCGTGCTCGTCCATGGAGGACGCGACCACGTTGGAAATGAGGGTGCGTCCCTGCACCACGGCCGCCGCCGTTTCGTCACAGGTCGATTCGATGCCGAGTACGATTGGTTCGCTCATTGCTGCTCCGTTGTGTGTGTTGCTGAAGTGTGCTCTGTATCCGCTGTTGCGCTGAAGCCGACGACGCGCGGCTCCAAGTCGAGGCTCATGGTGTACGCGTCGATGCCTTCTGGCTGGTAGTAGCGTTTGCGCAATCCCATCCGCGTGAAGCCGAACCTTTCGTACAACGCCAATGCCGGCACGTTGTCGACGCGGACTTCCAGAAGCATGCGTTTGGCGCCCTGCCGACGCGCCGAGACGATCAGTGTTTCGAGAAGCGCCGCCGCTATCCCCTGCCGTTGGTATGGTCTGCCGACGCCGATCGTCATGATCTCCGCGTCGTCGCCGTCGTACCAGTAGCCTGCGTAGCCTCGGACGACGGGATCCGCCGTCTGTACGGCATCGCCTTCAATGTCGAGCAGATACGTGCGTGCCGGAGCGTGGAATTCCTGCCGTACGGACTGTTCGCTCCACGCGCCGCGGCCGAACAGGTCCTTTTCCAATGCGGCGATCTGTCCGACGGCGGTGTCTTCCGGAATCTGGGAATGGTCGACAATCATGGGCGTGCCGTCACTCCGTTCGTTCGGCGCCGGCATGGTTGAGCACATGCTTGAGCGGGTTGGGCACTGACACGTCCGGACGACGCAGATATAACGGTTCGACGGGGGTCGGTTCTGCCAACGCCTGTTCGCTGGTGGTGAAGGCCGCGAATCGCGCCAATCCTTCCGCGCCTTCGTCGAGCAGAGCATGGTCGTCGACTTCGCCGAGGGAGGCAATCGCATTCCACGACTGCGCGTATTTGACCGCACCATGGCCGATGACGTCGACGACGTACGGCTTGCCCGTGTCGGCGAGCTTCGTAAGAACGTCATTGACGCGCATCGTGATGAAATCCGGATAGTCGATGTCCATGTCGATCAACGTTATGGGCGATTGTCCGACGCCGTCCGCAACGGTGCCGCCGTCATACAGCGCGAAATACAGTTGCCGGCGACGCGCGTCGTTGACGGCAAGCGTCAGATGGCGGCGATCGTCCGTAGCTTGAGTATGTGCCAGGCATTGCGGCGCGAGCACGTCCTGTCCGACCAGTTGCGCGCCTGTGGCGAAGGCCAATGCCTTGGCCGCGACGATGCCGGCGCGCAGGCCGGTGAATGGCGCCGGTCCGACGCCGACGACGATGCGGGTGATGTCCGACGCCTGCAGTCCGGCCTGTTCGACGGCTTGCGCGATGTTCACCTGCAGTTTCTCGACATGGGTGCGCGAATCCGTTTCGACGATGGGTTCATGTCCGACCACGCCTACGGTCGAACCATATGAGGTGTCAATCACCAGTGTCTGCATATGCTTGAAAACTCCTTGTGCCAAACTGCCAACCACTGTACAACCGGCGCTGGAAGCCACGGCATGCGGTGCGGTCGGCCACGTCGGATGCGTCTTAGACAGGGTCAGCGTTTTCCCGCGGTGAAATCGAACGAATCCCAGGCAGCGCCCACCGGCACCAACGTCACCGTGCGTGCGCCCGCGCTGGTCAGCTCGCCGTCCGCGGTCACGGCGGGCGCGTCAAGCGGACGGTCGATGTGGATTTCAAGCCGTTCCGGAGCCAATGCGGCGGCCATCTGCTCGCCCCATTCCATCAGGATGACGGTATGCTCGCCCGGATCCTCCAATTCCTCGTCCAAGCCGAGCGATTCCAATTCGTCCAATAGCCGTCCGACCGTGTCCTGTCCGGGCGCGTAGGCGTTGCCGCCGAGCCTGTAGGCGTCGACGTGCACCAGATGCGCCGGCGAACCGTCCGCGAACCGTCCCTCAAGCTCGCGTGCGATGGTGAAGGTCGGCGAGACGATGGGCTCTCCGATGCCAAGTCCCGCGCCGAACCCTTGCGCGAACGTGGTCTTGCCGGCGCCAAGCGGACCGGACAGCAACAGCACGTCGCCTCCACGGGCAAGCTTCGCCAAACGCTCCCCCAACGCCTGCATGTCCTCGCCGGTGGCGAGTGTGATGGTAGTGGTGTGGCTCATGCGGCACGTCCTTTGCGGCTGATCAGTTCGATGGACCGTTCCAAAGCATAGACCGGGTCCGAGCCATTGGTTTTGCTTTGCTCGTCGGCCCATGCGAGCATCTGGATGCATGCGCTCATGCCGCTTGACGTCCATCCGGACAGTTGCCGGGTCGCGTTCTTCAACACCCAGGGGTTCGTTTTCGCCTCGGCCGTGGAAATGGTGCCCGCACGCACCGCCGACGCCTTCGCCATCGTCCGCAGCTTCATGGCCAGCGCGCCGATAAGCGCGATCGGAGCGGTGCCCTGTTCCACGGACGATCGCATGGCGATGATCGCGTCCGCCGTACGTCCCGACAACGCGAGGTCGGCGACACGGAAGCCATCCACCTGCGGATTGGAGGTGAGATATTGGTTGACGCGGTCGAGCGTCATGGGATTGTCGTCGAAATCGAAGCATAACTGGCCGACCATGGCCGCAAGCTCGCCGGTCCTATCCCCCAACACGGCCACGAGTTGCTGCGCGGCCATCGGCTCGACGCGGCGTTTGCGCCGTTCGAAGCATTGCATGACGAAGTTGAGTTTGGCCTCGGGCTTCTTCAGGTCGGCGACAGCGTCCTTGTACGCTCCGGCCTTGGTGAGCTGCTCCACCAGACGTTTGCCTTTCACACCGCCCTCATGCTGGCAGATGACGATGCACGCGTCCGCCGGCTCCTTGCACGCCTGTCTGCAGTAAGAGACCATGGCGTCGCCCAGTTTTTCGTCCGCGTTCTGCAGGTTGGTGACGATGACGATGGCGCGATCCGCAAGCAATGATGGGCTTACCGCCTCGTCGAAGGCGTAATGGTCGGCGTTTGCCGCGTCGAGTTCGATGGTTTCCGCGTCGGGATACCGGCGTTGCGCCTCGTGTTTGAGGTCGCGCACCGTCTGGTCGTTCAGGTACGAGTCGCCTCCGTACACGAGGTGGAAGGGCGTGGTGGCTGCGGATGGTTTCGGCATACCATTCAATCTCGCTGTATCGGTGGACAAAACCGGCATGGCCTATTCCTCCCATTGCAGTTCGCGCAATGCCTTCCGAGTACGTTCCATCCACATGCGCAGCCGTTCCACAGGGTTGGCTATCAGACGTTTTCCGGGCAGATCGGGTTCCTGGACCATCATGCGTCCGAACAGCCGGTGCGTCATGATCGCGGCGGCCGCGCAGGCGGCTTCCACCACGCAGACGAGGACCGCTCCCCCGACGCCTCCGGCCCACGGTATCGTGGCCTGGCTGCCGGAACCCAGTTCAAGGGCGGTCAGTTCCATGACCGCGGTGCCCCAGGAGGCCGCACGGGCCAGTTGCAGGCCGAGCCACGGAATCAGCCATGAGACGGCAAGACTGGCCAGGCCGGCCAATGTGGCGAAACCCACGAACGGCGCCACCATCAGATTCGCCGGTATGGAGAACACCGGCAGTTCCGGTTCGATGAGCACCTGGATCGGCAGGGTGAACACTTGCGCCGCTATGGTCATGGACAGAGCCTCGGCCACGAACCGTGGCAGGACCGGTTCCATCCATGCGTTGAGGGTGTCGGCGAACAGCACGATGCCGAGCACCGCGGCGCAGGACAGGGCGAATCCGAAGCTTTGCGACATGTGCGGGCATGCCATCAGCATAGCCAATGTGGTCCAGCTCAACGACGCCATCGCCTGGCCTCGTCTGCCGATGAACAGGCATGCCGCGCCGGACAATCCCATCAAAAGCGCGCGGGATACCGAATCCGACGGAAACACGCATGCCGACAGCATGATGTACGACATGGCGACCAGCAGTGCGGTGAATCGTCGCGGCAGAAGGAAGAACGAGCAGACGGAACGCACCAATGCGGCGGTCACGGCCAGATGGCCGCCGCTGACCGCCATGAGATGCACGATTCCGGACCTTTGGAACGCGTCCTCCACCTGTGCGGCGTATGTGGAATCGATGTCGGTGCCATCGCCTTCGGCCGGCACGTAGTCCTGTCCGAGAACACCCAATGTCAGTCCGGGGACGAGCACTTTCCCTTGGTCGGAAAGACGTGCGGTTTGGACGAAGAACGCCTCCTGCATCATGCCGATGGCGCGCATCGGCAGGTTTGGCGGCCTGACGTGTTCGACTGTCGTGACGTCGGTCAGCCACAACGGCATGGCACCGTATCGCGCTTCGGAGATGCGGCCCGCGATCTTGTAGGTGCCGTCCTGTTTGAGTTTGCCGCATTCAGGCCGGTCCGCGTATATACGCGCTCGTGCCGAACTGGTTTGCCGTACGCCGTCGATGGTGACCAATGTGATGCGCGCGTCGGCACGGCAGTCGTTCGACCGTCTGTCGGAGATGACGGTCGGCGAGGTGGCGCGCGCCGTGACGACGACGGAAGCGTCGCCTTCCGCGGCCGCCCGAGAAGCCGGGTCGCGCCATTGCAGCAAATCATAGGTCAACGCGCTTGCCGCGCAAACCATCGCAGCGATCGCGCAGACCGTGACGCTCGCATGCCAGAGCGTTATCCGTCGTCGAGCGGACGCCGGCAATCGTGGGAAGGGCAGTCCCGCCAGGACCGCCAGCGGTATCATGCAGGTGAGAACGGCCGGCAAAGCGCCGAGCATGCCGTCATGCGACATGCAATATGCGAAGCCGGCGTGCGCGGCCAGACTGGCCGCCCAACCGCATATTGCGGCCGGCAGCAGTCTCCAGTCTCGGCTCCCGCGCTCCCTGGTCAGCCAATCGCGTGTGCCCGTCATCTCACGCACACTTGGTCACGGAACTTCGCCAGAGTCTTCGAACCGATGCCCTTGACTTCCAGAAGCTGGTCGACGTTGTCGAACCGTCCTATCTGCGTTCGATAGTCGAGGATGCGCTGCGCGGTGACCGGTCCGACGCCTTTGAGGGTCTGCAATTCGCCTAGGTCTGCGGTGTTGAGGTCAAGCTGGTTCGATTGCTGCGCTCCGTCTTGCCCGTCATGGTTGTCCGGTGTGGACGCGTCCTGCGTCGGCCCGTTTTCTTGCGGTGCCGGCGTTTGTTCCGTTTGCGGGGCCTGTTGCGGCTGCTGTTGGGCCTGTGAGCGTATCTGCGACCGCGAATGCTGCAGTTCGCTGTAGTGGATCGTCTGTTGGACGAGCATGGTCAGGCTCGCGCACAGCGCGCACGACAAAGTGAGGATCGCCATGAGCGCGTGGAACGGGCGGAACGCCAATCGTGGCCTGTCGCGTTTCGGCCGCTCCCCCTCGTCGGGTTTGTCCGTCGGCCGGACGCCGGCGAGCTCCGCCAATGTCGGTTTCGCGTCATGCGTCTTCCGCTGCGGCATCGGTCGTGCGGGTTCGTGTGATGCGGACGGTTCGTCCGATTGCGTCTCCATGGCCGTAAGGCTGTTGGGTCGGGACGGTTTTTCGGGCATGCCCAATCCCCGCAGCCGCTTCGTGGCGGCCGGCATGCCAGTGCCGCCGTCCGCCGTGTGGATGGCACGGATGGGGTGAGTGCCGCGAAATGCAAATATGCCCATGCATCCAACATTGGAGGATGCATGGGCATACTGTCCAGCCGAAACGGCTCCTGTGGTCGGAGAACGCGGGTTATCCACATTCCTGGCGTGTCGCCATGGTGCGGAAGAACCCGCGTCCTCTTATGCGGGCCGTCTCGTCAGAAGATCATTCCGCGGGAACGATGGAGACGATCTTCGGAGCCTTGACGATGACCTTGCGTGGCTCCTTGCCGCCCAGTCGGTCGGCGACGGCTTCGAGCGCCATCTTCTCCAGCTCCTTCGGATCGATGTCCGGGGAGACCTCGAGCTTGGCGCGCACCTTGCCCTTGATCTGCACGACCGCGGTGACGGAATCCTGTCCGACGTAACGTTCGTCGGCCTTCGGCCAGTCGGCGTGCGCCAGGGATTCGGTGTGGCCGAGCTTGCTCCACAGTTCCTCGCAGATGTGCGGGGCGATCGGAGAGAGCATCAGGATCAGCGGTTCGACGGCGGCGCGCGGCACGGCGTCGAGGCTGGTCAGATGGTTGTTGAGCACGATGAGCTTGGCGATGGCCGTGTTCGGACGCATGGCCTCCATCTCGACGGTCACGTCGGCGATCGTGTTGTTAAGCAGCTTCAGCGTCTTCGTGTCAAGCTCGCCGTCGGTGACGCGCACCTCGCCGGTGGTCTCGTCGATGACGTTACGCCACAGGCGCTGCAGGAAACGCATGGAGCCGACCACGTTGCGGGTGTTCCATGGACGGGATTCGGCCAGCGGGCCCATGCCCATCTCGTACAGGCGGAAGGTGTCCGCGCCGTAGTTCTCATACATGTCGTCAGGCGTGATGATGTTCTTCAGGCTCTTGCCCATCTTGCCGAACTCGCGGTTGGCATGCTGGCCGTTCCATGTGAACGTCGGCTCGCCGTTGGCGTCGGCGGGGCCTTCCACCACTTCGGCGGCCGGCACGTACTGGCCGCGGTCGTCGGTGTAGGCGTATGCCTGGATCATGCCCTGGTTGAACAGCTTGTGGAACGGTTCCATGGAGTCGACGTAGCCGAGGTCGAACAGCACCTTGTGCCAGAAGCGGGAGTACAGCAGGTGCAGCACGGCGTGTTCGACGCCGCCGATGTACAGGTCCACGCCGCCGGACTTGCCGGCGGTCTTGTTGTGGTCCGGACCCATCCAGTAGTCGAACTCGTCCTTCTCCACCATGTGCTTGGTGTCGGTCGGGTCGAGGTAACGCATGTAGTACCAGCAGGAGCCGGCCCAGTTCGGCATGGTGTTGGTGTCGCGGTAGTAGGTCTTCTTGCCGTCGCCCAGGTCGAGCTCGACCTTGACCCAGTCCTCGTTGCGGCTCAGCGGAGCCTCCGGGTTGGATTCGGCGTCCTCCGGGTCGAAGGTCTTCGGGCTGTAGTCCGGCACGTCCGGCAGGTTGATCGGCAGCTGCTCGTCGGGAAGCAGGTGCGGGGTGCCGTCCTCGCCGTAGACGATCGGGAACGGCTCGCCCCAGTAGCGCTGGCGGCTGAACAGCCAGTCGCGCAGACGGTAGCTGACGGTGCCCTTGCCGACGCCGGCGGATTCGAGCCAGGCGTTGACCTTGTCGATGGCCTCGTCCACGCGCAGGCCGTCGAGGCTTAGGGAATCGCCCTTGGCCTTGGTCGCGTCGATGGAGGAGTTGATGACGATGCCGTCATGGGAGACGAACGGCGCCTTGCCCTCATAGTTGGCGAGGTCGTCGCCGGATTCCGGCAGCGGCTTGACGGTGTAGATGACCGGCAGGCCGAACTTGACGGCGAAATCGTAATCGCGCTGGTCGCCGCCCGGCACTGCCATGATCGCGCCGGTGCCGTAGTCCATGAGCACGTAGTCGGCGGTGAACAGCGGCAACTTAGCGCCGGTGATCGGGTTGATGGCGTACAGGCCGGTGAACAGGCCGGTCTTCTCGCCCGCCTCGTCCACGCGGTCCTTGGCGGTCTTGGCTTCGGCGGCCAGACGGTACGCCTTCACGGCCTCGACCGGGGTGGCGTAGCCGCCCTTCCAATCCTCGGGGGTTTCCGCCGGCCATTCTTCCGGAACGTTCTCAAGCAGGTGGTGTTCCGGGGAGACGACTGCGAAGGTGGTGCCGAAGAGGGTGTCGGGACGGGTGGTGTAGATCTCCATGTCCTTGACGCCGTTCGGGGTCTCGACGTCGAAATGCACGGAAGCGCCGTGGGATTCGCCGATCCAGTTGCGCTGCATGAGCTTGACCTTCTCAGGCCAGTCGATGGTGTCGAGGTCTTCGATCAGACGGTGGCCGTATGCGGTGATGCGCATGGACCACTGGCGCAGTTCGCGCTGGAACACCGGGAAGTTGCCGCGTTCGGACTTGCCTTCGGCGGTGACCTCCTCGTTGGCGAGCACGGTGCCCAGGCCCGGGCACCAGTTCACCGGAGACTTGGAGATGTATGCCAGGCGGAAGTCGTTGAGCACGTCGGCCTGCTCGGCTTCGCTCAGGTCGGCCCAGGCCTTGCCTTCGAAGCCCGGGATGGCGCGCTTGCCGGATTCGAACTGTTCGACGAGCGTGCTGATCGGGCGGGCGCAGCCCCTGGAGCCGGACGGGTTGGTGGCGTCCTCGTCGTACCAGGCGTCGTAGATGCGGGAGAAGATCCACTGGGTCCAACGCACGTAGCCGGGGTCGATGGTGGCGAAGGAACGACGGTTGTCGAAGCTCAGGCCCATGCGGTGCAGCTGGCGGCGCATGTTGGCGATGTTCTGTTCGGTGGTGATGCGCGGATGCTGGCCGGTCTGCACGGCATACTGCTCGGCCGGCAGGCCGAAGGCGTCGTAGCCCATGGCGTGCAGCACGTTCTCGCCCTTCATGCGGTGGTAGCGGCTGACCACGTCGGTGGCGAGGTAGCCCAGTGGGTGGCCGACGTGCAGGCCCTTGCCGGACGGGTACGGGAACATGTCCATCGCGAAATAGGACGGGCGGCCTTCGGCGTTATGGCCCTTGCCGTCCTTCAGGCCGCCGTTGACGTTGGCGGCCCAGAAGGTGCCTTCGTCATCCCAGATCTTCTGCCATTTCTCTTCGATGCCCTGCGCCAGCTTCGCGTTGTAGCGGAACGACGGTTCGGCGGATTCGTTCGGTTGCGCCTGCGCGCTTTTCTCAGTGTCACTCATAGTGCATGAAATTAGCCGCGCAACTGGACACTTCGCAAGGAATCAACCACTATTCAGGCACGTGCGCCGCCGTTATTTTTCCGATACCGCGGACGTGCCGGAGGACGGGGCCTTGGCCGTTGCCTTCGGCGGATTCATGGACGCGTCGGGCGTGTATCCGATCGACTTGCCCATGTCGGCCGCGGCCTTCTGCCACGAGCCGTCCTTGACCATGGCGCGCAATGCGGCGTCGATTTGCCCGACCAGCTCGTCCTGTCCTGATTTGACGGCGATGCCGTAGGACCAGGTGGTGTCGGGAACGTCGACGATCTTCAGATAGTCGCCTGTGTTGTTCGACGCCAGTCCGGCCGAGATCGCGTCGTCGGCGGCGACGGCGTCGGCCTCGCCGATCATCAGCGCCGTCATGCATTGCGGATACGTGTCGCGTTCCGCCACCGTCGTGCGGGTGTTTTTCGTGCGGTTGCGGATGTTGTCGTCCGCCGCGCTTCCAGCGACCGCGCATACGGTTTTATCGGACAGGCTGTCGGTTCCGGTGATTTCGGATGCGCTGTCGGAGCGGATGAGCAGCGCCTCCCGGACCGTCAGATATGGTCCGGCGACGTCGGCCTCACCATCGTGGGTCCCGTCCATGGAGAAGGAATCCACGACCATGTCCACCGTGCCGTCGGTGAGCGCGGAGGCTCGCATGGCCGGGGACAGCTGTTTGAACACGATCTGCTTTTCCGCGTATCCGAGGGTTTTCGCCACGTATTTGGCCACGTCGATGTCGAAACCGGAGTATTCGCCTCCATGCAGGTATCCAAGCCCCGGCTGGTCGGCGGCCACTCCTATCGCGATCGTCGGCCCCTGCGCCGCGCCTTCGGCCACCACGGAAACCGATGTGCCGCACGCGCCGGCGCCGGCCGCAAGTAATGCCGCGCATGCCGCCGCGGCCACGTATCGTGCTTTTCCCATCATGGACGTCACTTGAACATGCGCGACCGGGTGAGGAACCAGGTGACGATCGCCGAAAGGACCAGTGAGATGCCGATGATCACCGCGAAGCCCCATGGCTTGTCCGTGAGGGGCATGCCGAGCATGCCTTCCTGGAAGTTCATGCCGTACATGGAGAAGATCAGGGTCGGAATCGACAGGGTGATGGAGATGATGGTGAAGATGCGCATCACGTTGTTCAGGTTGTTCGACACTATCGATGCGAACGCGTCGGTCATGTTGGCGAGAACGCCGCTGTAGATGTTGGCCATCTCGATTGCCTGCTTGTTTTCCGTGATGACGTCGTCGAGCAGGTCCTCGTCCTCCGGATACTGCTTGAGCCGCGGCAGCGTGGTCAGCTTCTCCATGACGATTTCGTTCGATTTGAGAGATGTGGTGAAGTAGACCAATGTCTTGCTCAGTTCCAGCAGCATGAGGATCTCTCGGTTTTGCATGGAGTGGCGCAGCTTCAGTTCGAGCTTGTCGCTTTCGCGGTCGATGATGCGCAGGTAACGCAGGTACATGGTGGCGTTGCGGTACAGGATCTGCAGGATGAACCGGGTCTTCATGTATGTGTTGAAGCCGCGGATGGTGCCTTCCATGAACGGGTGCAGCACGGGCGTGTCCTGCATGCAGACGGTGATGATGGCGGACTGGGTGATGATGATCGACAACGGGATGGTCTCGTACCAGTCGCGGCCGCCGCGTTCCTCCACGGTAGGAATGTCCACGATGATCATCGTGTAGTCGTCCTCGACGTCGACGCGCGAGCGTTCCTCGTCATCCAGAGGGGCGCGCAGGTCGGCCAGGTCGATGCCGGTTTCCATGGACACGTTGGCGAGCTCCACGTCGGTGGGCGCCGAGAGACATAACCAGGAGCCGTTCTCCGGTTTTTGGATTTGCTCCACCTGGCCGTTAATCGTTCTGAACATTCTCAACATGTCTCTCACCCGCCTTTCGCGCTTTCCAACGTTCTATCGCTGTACGGAAGCCCGATCCGCATGCGGAACGATCGCCGGATTCCCGGCTCGCCGCATGGTCGGGCAAACAACCTCATTAAGGATAGTCCCACCGTGAGAATTTGCCGTACGGACGGCGGTGATTCCATCAAGAGTTCACTTTGGATGATGTTTTCGGCGCCGTGTATTGGATGCTTATTGGATGATCGGCTTCCACAGCGGCATGCCGGGCGCGCGCAACGATTCGGGACCGTTCTCCCAGTCGGCGAATGATGCGATGGCGGGACCTTGGTTGAATTCCTCAAGCTTCCAAGTGGGACGGTCCGCGTTCCTGGGGTCGGTGTGCGGGGTCATGCGCGTCCAGAAGGCGTTGCGCATCGCGCCGACGTTGTTGAGATCGTCGGGGTCCATGTCGAGCAGCACCGCCACGGTGGCCACGATCCATGAGCCGTGGCCGACGAGAAGCAATGTGGTAGGCATTGTCTCGTCATGGTGTTTGGCGACGATGTCGCGCACGGCTTCCGCGCCGCGTCGGCCCGTATGGATGCGGCTTTCCACGCCATGCTTGGTTTCGCCTCCCGTGTGGGCGCGCCAGGAATGGTAGTCGTCGGCGTAATGCTCGCAGATCTCCTCGCGGGTCATGCCCTCCCATTCGCCGAAGCTGCGTTCGCGCAGACGCGGGTCGAGTTCCACGTCCAGCCCCATGAGGTCGGCGAAGGCGTGCGCGGTCTGCTGCGCGCGGAACAGATCCGATGAGACGACGAGCATGCGGCGGGCCGCGGCGGGCGCGTTGTTGATTTCGCTGATGTCTGCGAGATGCGCGCCTTCATACGTGGGTTGCGCGAGCTGGTCGTTATGTTCGGCGAGATGCGCGACTTTCGCCCAATAGTAGGTTTTGGCGAGTTCGTACGCGCTTTGGTCCGCCTGCCACCGTCCGACGATGTCGAGGGGAATGTCGATTTGTCCTTGCAGCCGTCTGGCGAGATTGTATGCGGTGCGTCCGTGGCGCAGGAACAGTACTTCGTCGATCATGGTTCTCGCTTTCTTGGTTTTCGCATCCGATCAGCGGATTGCCCGGAAGCCGACGGGAAACAGTAAAGAAAAAGGCTCCCGAATCTCTCCGGAAGCCTTCCAATCGTGGAGCTAAGGGGATTCGAACCCCTGACCCTCTCCATGCCATGGAGATGCGCTACCAGCTGCGCCATAGCCCCAATGTCTGCTCTGCAAACCTTGTATAAGATACAACACAGAGCAGAATCATGCAATTCGCGGCGTGTCGGGCACGTGGTCGAGGAAAGCCCCGGCCGCATGCCTCATAGGCTATTTCGAAGTGTCCGTCCCATTGCCTGACGTGCCGGATGATGTGCCATTGGAATTCGAACCGTTCGGCGTCGGATTCTGGTTCGTGGATGTCGAACCATTCGGCGTGGTGGTCGTCCCCGTACCCGACTGTCCCGAATTGTTGGTGCCTGACGTCGATCCGTCGGATGGCGTAGTGGAGTCCGTGGACGAATCCGTCTTGTTCGAATCGTCTCCGGTGTTGCTGGACGAGTCCGAGCCGTCGGTGGACGTTCCGGTGCCGCCGGTTGTGGAATCCGTCTTCTTCCCGGTGTCCTTGCCGTTGTTCCTGTCGGAGTTCGTGGTGGAATCCTTATCGGTGTCCGTCGTGCCGGACTGGTTCTGCATATTGTCCTGCGTGCCGTTGTTTCCGCTGCCGTAGGTGGAATCGCCGGCATTGTCATCCGACGGCGTCTGCTTGCTGTTGACCATGTCACGCACCACGGTATCGGTTCCATGTCCGCCCGTGAACGCGAGGATCAGTCCGGCGCTCACGGCCACGCCGATAAGCGCGCTGACGATCGCGATGACGATCGGTGCACGCTTGCCATGCAGCCAAGCGTCAAACGACGCCCGGCGTCCAGCATGCTGGATACTTCCGCCGGCATTGTCCGGAAGCATGTTCGATTCGCGTCCTCCGGCCTGCGCGGAGGAGATGACACGGCCTGACGTTGCGGGCATCGCCGTGGTCGTATCCCCGTCCACGGATGTCATGACCGTGGTCTCATCGGATTCCTCCGCGGACAGCGTCTTGGTCTGCTCGCCCTCGGATTCGGCGGGAGCGATCACCGTGGTGGCGTCATCGCCGCTCTTGCCAGCACCGTCCGTACCGTCCTTGTCGTTGGTCACGAACGGTACGGCGTTTTGCAGCTTCTCCCCCGACGCCTTGAGCACGTTCTTGTACACCTGCGTCGCAACGGCCGAGACGATGGAACCGGCGGCGACGCCAATCACCGATCCCGCGATGCCGATTTTTGCGGACAGCAGGAACGAGGTCACCGCGGCAAGCGCGCCCGCGAAAATCGATGAAAACGATATGCCCTTGAAAAAATTCTTCACAGAGCATGACGGTAGCCGATTATGCTCTGAAAAAACTTGCGATTCTGTGAAAAGCTTGGAAAAAACTTGGGAACGGGACGCGCGTCATCCCCCGTTTTCGTCGGCGGCTATAGCTGCGGATGCTCCCACTGCTCGGTGTCGGCGATCGCCGGACCATGGTTGTAGTCGACCAGACGCCACCGCA
>ERZ772860.574-NODE-574-length-31906-cov-3.447239_pt1 | contig 31906 bp, 27 predicted proteins | sample MGYA00511342_ERZ772860 | MGnify/ENA primary metagenome ERZ772860 (study PRJEB29015, sample SAMEA2737665) | human gut metagenome | biome: human gut; feature: human-associated habitat; material: faeces | place: China | collected 2012 ... | reverse complement strand
GTGTACGCCGTCGGCGGCATGCTGGATACGGCTCCGCGCAGGCAGAGGGATATCTTTGCCGTCATTGTCTGGGATTGACGGAGCAGACAGAAATCTATGGATTCGCCGGGGGGCGGGCATCGTATTGTTTCGATGCCTGCCCCCCGGCTTTTATGGTCGGGAGCCGGACGGAGCCAAACCATAAATGTAAACCGATATTATGACAATAGTTGACAAATGGGAGAGGAGATGCTATAATGTCGATGTCGGTCTGCTGACGCCTCCGCAGCGCCGGATCGATATGAATCAGAGAAAGGCGATTGAACGCATGACATTAAAGGAACAGGTGTTGGAGCTTTTGGATCGGGAGAAAGGCCGCTTCCTATCCGGGCAGGCGCTCGCCCAGCAGCTGGCGGTGAGCCGCGCGGCGGTGTGGAAGGCGATCCGGCTTTTGCAGGAAGAGGGGTTTCAGATTGACGCCCAAACCAACCGGGGCTACCGGCTGAATGAGAAGACGGATTCCGTCCACAAAGGCGGCGTTGAAAGGCGGCTCACCCGAGGCAAAGGCTTTTATCAGGTACAGGTATTTCCCTCCCTTGCTTCTACAAACGATACGGCCAAGGCGCTGGCAGGGCAGGGCGCGCCGGAAGGGACGGTCGTCGTTGCCGAAACCCAGACGGCGGGAAAGGGCAGAATGCGCCGGAGCTTTTTTTCGCCGGATGACACAGGCGTCTATATGAGCGTCATTCTGAGGCCGAAAATCGGCGCCGAACAGGCGCTCTTTATCACCACGGCGGCCGCGGTTGCCGTGGCGGAGGCGGTTGAGGCCGTTTCGGGAAGGCCGGCGGGGATCAAGTGGGTCAACGATGTGTTCTGCGGCGGCAAAAAGATCTGCGGCATTCTCACGGAGGGCGTCTGCGGCATGGAGGACGGGAGCCTTGAATACGCCGTGCTCGGTATCGGAATCAACGCGCTGGAACCGCAGAACGGTTTTCCGGAGGAATTGAAAGAGATCGCCGGCGCGGTCTTTGAACGCGGAACGAGGATTCCCGATCTGAAAAATCGCCTCATCGCCGCCGTACTCGATCGCTTTTTCACATTTTACGCGCAAGTTGAGGAGAAAACCTTTTTACAGGCATACAGAGAGCGGTCGATCTTGAAAGGCCGGCCAATCACCGTTCTGCAAGGAGGAAGCGCGCGAGCCGCGCTCGCCGGTGAAATTGACGACGACTGCCGTCTGTGCGTGCGCTATGAGGACGGGACGGAGGCCTTGCTCTCGTCGGGCGAGGTCAGTATCCGGATGGAGGAGAAAAAAGGATGAAAAAAAAGCTGTTTTCCGTCCGCGGTATGGTGATGTGCGCTCTGTTTACCGCGCTGCTCGCCGCGGGCGCGTTTATTAAAATCCCTATGCCGCTCGTGCCGATGACGTTGCAGGCGCAGTTTGCGCTGTTGGCCGGCGTGCTGCTCGGCGCGCGCGGCGGAGCGCTTTCCGTCGCCCTGTATTTGCTGCTCGGTTTGTGCGGCTTGCCCGTATTTACCGGCGGCGGCGGAATCGGCTATGTGCTGCGTCCGACGTTTGGGTATATCATCGGATTCCTGGCCGGGGCGGTTGTCGCCGGTTTGATCGCGCACCGTGGTTCGGCGCCTTCGTTTCGGCGGATTTTAGCGGCGCAGCTCGCGGGGCTCGGCGTTCTTTACCTCATCGGCGTCGTTTATTTCTATGTGATCTGCAATTATGCGACCGCGCAGCCGGTAAGCGTCGGAACGGTTCTGGTATCCGGATTTTTGCTGACGCTGCCTAACGACCTTGTGCTCTGCGTCGTCGGCTCGCTCGGTGCGAAGCGCCTGATGCCTGTTTTGCAAAGAGGACGTTGAGCGGCCTGTTCGCAAGTCTACGGGCATTTTGAAGAGAAGAATAGCGCTCTCTCGCGGCTTTTGCGGCGGTACGAGGGGCCGGACGCTCCCGGCCATAGGCGGCGTGTCGCCGCCGGATAAAAAAACCAAGCGGCCGGTATTGATACCGGCCGCTTGACGAAATGGATAGGAGGGGAGCTTTACAGCAGCCGCTCGTCGTATACAGCGCGCGAGCCGCCGACAAATTTCGGTCTTGTGCGCGCGCAGACGATGTGCGCTTCACCGATGCGGTCAACCGAGATCCGAAGCGGCACGGCGACCGGGCGCAGATGCATTCCGATCAGCGTGCCGCCGATGTCGATACCGGCAGCGGCGCTTTGACAGAGCGATTCAACCGCTACCGGCGCGTCAAACGCCTTGTAAGCAGCGGTTGCGAAAGAGCCGCCCGCCTTGGGCTGCGGTACGGCGTTGACGGGGGGCAGCCGGTACAGGGCGGCGGCGGCCGCTTCAAGGATAACGGCGCGGTTGAGATGTTCGCAGCACTGTGCCGCGAGGTAGACGCCGTTTTCTTTCAGCAGGGGATAAATCCCGTCTAAAATGGCCTGCGCAGCTTCTGGAGAGGATTGCTTTCCGATTTTGCCGCCGCAGACCTCGCTCGACGAGCAGCCGACAACGAAAAGATCGCCCGCGGAAAGCCGGGCCGCCTCTAATATTTCCCTGACCGCCGCAGCGGCCTGCAAACGAATATCGTCAAACATACGCATCACCTGTTATTTTTCAAGATACATATATTATACCACTGCGCCGCCGCGAATGCAAACGCCGTTTGAGGACGATAAACTGGAACGGTTTGAGCGTAAATACTTGACAAAAGAAAGAAAAGGGAATATAATATCAACAAGATCATGAAATGCGTTGAACGGGACAGGACGCCGCTGTTTCCGCGCCTCAGAGAGCCGCCGTATGCTGAAAGGCGGCGCGCCGGAAAGCGTTTGTTATCACCCGCCAGCAGCTTTGCCGAAAGAGGATTCCTCGACTAAGCGGAGACGGGTTCGCCGCCGTTATCATGGCAGCCGCGTACCGGGAAACCGGCCGCGCGGGATGAGCGGGCGCCGTTCGGCGTCAATTTGGGTGGTACCGCGGAGACGATTCTCCGTCCCTTGTCAGAGGGACGGAGTTCTTTTTTTGCGCGAAAACGAGACTTGGAAGGAGAAAACACGAGAGATGTACAAAGACGTATCAAACAACTTGGATTTCGTTGCCAGAGAACGGCAAATGAACGAGTTCTGGAAGGAAAACCATATTTTTGAGCGCAGCATCGAAAACCGCGCCGAGGGCGAAAACTTTACCTTTTACGACGGCCCGCCCACGGCCAACGGCAAGCCCCATATCGGCCACATTCTGACCCGCGCGATCAAGGATATCATCCCGCGCTACAAGACGATGAAGGGCTGCCACGTGCTGCGCAAGGCCGGCTGGGACACGCACGGTCTGCCGGTCGAATTGGAGGTCGAAAAGCTTTTGAAGCTCGACGGAAAACAGGACGTCGAGCGCTATGGAATCGAGCCGTTCAACGAAAAGTGCAAGGAATCGGTCTGGAAATACACCTCCGAATGGCGCGAGATGAGCGACGCGGTGGCCTACTGGTGCGACATGGATCACCCGTATGTCACCTATCACAACTCCTATATTGAATCCGTCTGGTGGGCGATTAAAAAGATTGCCGATCAGGGGCTGCTCTACAAGGGCCACAAGATCGTCCCGTATTGCCCGCGCTGCGGGACGGCGCTGTCCAGCCATGAGGTTGCGCAGGGGTATAAGGATGTCAAGGAGACCTCCGTCTTCGTCAAATTCCGGCTCGCCGACAGCGAAAACCGCTATTTCCTCGCCTGGACGACGACGCCCTGGACTCTGCCGTCCAACGTCGCTCTCGCCGTCAACGCGGCGGAGGCCTATGTGGAGGTACAGGTTGGCGGCGAAACGCTGATCATGGCCGAGGCGCTCGTCGAGAGCGTGATCTCCGAGGAGCACAGCGTCGTCGCCCGTTTCCGCGGCAGCGAGCTGCTCGGCCTCCGCTATGTCCCGCTCTTCGATTTTGCCAAGCCGGAAAAGCCGGCATATTACGTCGTCGCCGGCGATTTCGTCACGCTGACGGACGGCGCGGGCATTGTCCATATCGCGCCGGCCTTCGGTGAAGACGACGCGCGCGTCGGCCGCGAGAACGACCTGCCGTTTGTGCAGCTCGTCGACGGCCGGGGCCGCTTTACGCCCGAGGTGACGCCGTGGGCCGGCACCTTCTGCAAAGACGGGGACAAGGCGATCATCGCCGACCTCAAAGAGCGCGGCCTGCTGTACAAAGCCGTGGCGTTCGAGCATTCCTATCCGTTCTGCTGGCGATGCGACACGCCGCTGCTGTATTACGCGCTCGACACCTGGTTCATCCGCATGACCGCAGTCAAGGACCGGCTCATCAAAAACAACAACTCCGTCAACTGGATTCCCGAGAGCATCCGCGACGGCCGTATGGGCAATTTCCTCGAAAACGTCGTCGACTGGGGGCTGAGCCGCTCGCGTTACTGGGGTACGCCGCTGCCGGTCTGGGTCTGCTCCTGCGGGCATTTCCACGTCGTCGGCAGCATCGAGGAGCTGAAACGCCTCGGCAAGGACGTGCCGGACGATATTGAGCTGCATAAGCCGTATGTCGACCGGATCACCCTGACCTGCGAAAAATGCGGCGGCGAGATGCGGCGCACGCCGGAGGTCATCGACTGCTGGTTTGACTCCGGTTCCATGCCCTTTGCTCAGTGGCACTATCCGTTTGAAAACAAAGAGCGCTTTGAGCAGAATTTCCCGGCCGATTTCATCAGCGAGGCCGTCGATCAGACGCGCGGCTGGTTCTATACGCTGCTCGCCATCTCGACGCTGCTCTTCGACAAAGCGCCGTTTAAAAACTGCATTGTGCTCGGCCATGTCTGCGACAAAGACGGGTACAAGATGTCGAAGCACCGCGGCAACGTCGTCGACCCGTGGACGGTGCTGAACAAGCAGGGCGCCGACGCTGTTCGCTGGTATTTTTACTCCGCTTCGGCTCCGTGGCTGCCCAGCCGCTTCTATGAAGAGGCTGTCAGCGAAAGCCAGCGCAAGTTTATGGGGACGCTCTGGAACACCTATTATTTCTTTGTCCTCTACGCCAACATCGACGGCTTTGCGCCCAACGGGCGCACTCCGGCGGACTGTGCTCTGACGGTCATGGACAAGTGGATTCTCTCGCGTCTGAACACGCTGGTGCGCAGCGTCGATGAACTTCTGGCTGATTATAAGATCACCGAGTCGGCGCGGGCCATCGCCGCGTTTACCGACGAGCTCTCCAACTGGTATGTCCGCCGCGGCCGCGAGCGCTACTGGATTTCCGGCGCGAGCGAGGACAAGGAAGCGGCGTTTATGACGCTGTATACCGTGCTCGTGACGCTGTCAAAGGTCATCGCGCCGTTTGTGCCGTTTATATCGGAAGAGATTTATCAGAATCTCGTCCGCAGCGCCGATGAAAATGCGCCGATCAGCGTGCATCTCTGCGATTTCCCGGTCTGCGACGAAGATCTGATCGACGCGGAACTGGAAAGAAACATGGATCTCACGCTGCGCGTCGTCGTGCTTGGCCGCGCCTGCCGCGCCGCGTCGGCGATCAAAAACCGCCAGCCGCTCAGCGCGCTGTACGTGAAAAACGGCGCGCAGGAAACGCTCCCGCCGGATTTTGCCGCGCTGGTCGCCGATGAGCTGAACGTAAAAGCCGTCAGCTTCACCGAGGACGCCGACCGTTTCGTGTCCTACCTGTTCAAACCCCAGCTCAAAACCTGCGGAAAGAAATTCGGCAAGCTGGTGCCGGCGATCAAGGAAACGCTGCTCAACGCCGACGGCGGCGCGCTGATGCGGGAGCTGAAAGAAAACGGCTGTCTCAAACTGCCGCTCTCGGGAGAAGTGGTCGAGCTTTTGGAAGAGGATCTGCTGATTGAGACGAAGAAGGCCGAGGGCTTTGTGGCCGAGAGCGATAAAGAGCTGACGGTCGCGCTCGACGTCACCCTGAATGAGACATTGGTTGAGGAGGGCTTTGTCCGCGAGGTCATCAATAAGCTGCAAACCATGCGCAAGGACGCGGGCTTTGCCGTCACGGATCGGATCCATGTCACCTGTCGGAGCGGGGAAAAGCTGGAGCGCATCGTCGAAGCGAACGCCGCAGCCATTGCCGGCGACGTGCTGGCGCTGTCGGTCTCCTTTACAGAGCCGGCCGGCTATGTGAAGGAATGGAATATCAACGGCGAGAGCGCCGTGCTGGGCGTGCAAAAGGCGTAGCCCGATACCGAGCGGAAAATACGGGGAAATTCCGTGGGGGAGCCCACAGAAATATAAAAAGGATGGTGACGGATATGATTCTGCAAAAAGGCGACGTACTAATTCTGACCGGCGACAGCGTGACCGACTGCGGCCGTTCGCGCGATTTCGACGACGGAGGCCGCGACAACGTCAACGGTATGGGCGGCGGCTATCCGATGCTGGTCAAGGCGTATCTCAACGCCATGTATCCCGAGTTGGAGCTGACGGTCATCAACAAGGGAATCAGCGGCAACCGCACCTGCGACATTCTCGACCGCATGGAGAGCGATCACCTGCGCCTGAAACCCGACGTCGTGACGCTCCTGATTGGCATTAACGACGTGTGGCGGCATTTCGACAACCCGCAGATGAAACAGATCGATGCGGAAGAGTATGCGGCGAACATGGACAAAATCATCGCCGCGCTGAAAACCTCAGCCCGCGAGGTCGTCGTTCTCTCGCCGTTCATGGTCAAGCAGCCGGATGAAGCGCCCATGTATCAAATGGCGCTGGAATATGCGGCGCTGGCAAAGGCCGCCGCCGAAAAAGCGGGCGCGCGCTTTATCGACCTGCAAGCCGTTTTCAACGCGAAACTGGCTTCGGCCGACGCAAAGCTCTACTCCGGAGACACGGTACACCCCTCGATTAACGGTCATGTGCTGGTCGCCGACGCAGTGATCAAGCAATTGCTGTAAACGTTTCGCATCATAAAATTTTCCCGCAGGCAATACGGTTACCGTAATGCCTGCGGGAAAATTGATACTGACAGGGAAAATAAGCTCAAAAGAAATACAGGAGATTTTCTGTTCATGCGGCTGCCGTTACACTCTACGGACCGATTGAACCTCAAAACGGCCCGTCAGTCAAACGCCGCACTCCGATTCGGGAGACGCGGCTAAAAACGCTTTCAGCGCCGTATACCGGCGCGCCGCCTCGTCGTAGCCGGACTGATACGCCGCTTTTAGCTTTTCTCTGTCCTTTTCAATCCGGCCGAGCCCCAAGGGCTGAGGCGGGGCGATCACGAAGGCGCGGCCGCTGCGCTCTTCGGCGGCGACCGTCAAAAGCGTCCGGTTATATCGGAGATGCCTCGTTTCAACGGCGCGGAGCAGCTGCGGATAGGCGCGGTATTTGACTTTCAGCAGCGGCAGCAGCTTGTTTTTCTGCTTTCGATAGGCGCGGTGCTGCGTGAGCACGACGACGTTTTTCACGCAGCCCTGCCGGATGGAGCGGCGGAGCGGAATCGAATCGGCGATCCCGCCGTCCAGATACGGGCGGCCGTTGAGCGTGACGATATTGGCCAGCAGCGGCAGCGAACTCGAAGCGCGGACATAGTCGATGTCCTTCTTCAAGTCGCGGATAACGGGATATTCCGCCTTGCCGGTTTCGCAGTTGGTGACGACCGCCTGAAACGCCGCGCCGCTGCGCCGGAACGCCGCGTTGTCGATTGGGTACAGCCGGTCGGGGATCTCGTGATAGGCAAGCTGGACCCCGAACAGATCGCCGGTCGTCAGCAGGCTGTACAGGCTGCAATAGCGCCGGTCGTCGAGATAGTCCGTGGAAATCGCAAAGGCGCGGCCGCGCTGGCCGGCGAGATAGCTGCACGCATGACAGGCGCCCGCCGAAACGCCCAGACACTTGGAAAAATGAATCCCCTGGTCGAGGAAAAAGTCAAGTACGCCGGCTGTAAAGACGCCGCGCATTCCGCCGCCTTCTAAAATCAGTCCAATGTCATTCATGGGTATCCTCCGCTATGTGCGACGGCTTTAAAAGGTCGCGGATTTCAGTCAACAGAAGCGCTTCGGCGGAAAGCTGCGGCTCCGAAGGCGCAGCTTCTGCCGGGGGAGAGGCTGCGGCCGGTTCCTTTTCGTCGAGTTTTTCCTTCCACTCGGCCTCCAAACGCTCCTGAATCGCGCGCAGCTTTGCAAAAATGCGCACGGCAAAGAAAATACAGGAGGAGACGAGCAGAAAATCAAGCACATTTTGCAGAAACTGCCCGTACCCAAGCGTGATCGCTTCGGATAGAACCGTGCCGTCGTCGGCGGTTACCGCGGTTCTGAGCGTCCATGTCAAATCAGAAAAACGGACTTGACCGGTCAGCAGGCCGAGCAAGGGCATGATCACGTCGTTTACGAGGCTGGAAACGATTTTGGAAAACGCTCCGCCGATGATCACGCCGACAGCCATATCCAAAACGTTTCCCTTATTGATAAACTGGCGGAAATCGGCGAAAAAGCCGGTGACCCGCTCTTTGGTTTTTTTTGATTTCATATCGCGCCGTCTCCGTCAGATTTCAACGACCATACCGTCATAGGAGACTTCCAAGCCATATTCGGCGGCCTTCGGAACCAGCTCGTCATAGATGAGCAGCCCGTTGTGGGAAAAGTGGTTGACAATCCGCCTCGCCGCCGAGCCGATGCAGCCCTCTTTGGCGAGGCGCTCGGCCACCTCGGCGCAGACGTCGAGCGACATATGCCCCTCGCGGTGCGTCGGAAGGGCGCCGTAGGTGCAATCCAGACTGACGCAGTCGAGACGCCGGCCTTTCAGGTATTCCCAAGTTGCGTCGGGGAAATAGCCGGTGTCGTGCGCGTAGAGAAGCGTTTTTTCTCCGTCGGAGATCAGGTAGGTATAGGCGTCCTGCGATTCGTCGTGGTCGGCGCGGAGCGGCGTGATCTCATAGCGCCCGTGTCGAAAGGGGACAAAGGCGTCTACAATCTGGAACTCAACCTCGGCGCCGCGCAGCTGCATCTGCATAGCGATATTCTGCGCCATATAAGAGGCCATGCGGTTGCAGTAGACCGTCAGCGGAACGGCGCCGTGGCCGAACGGCGGCCGCCGCAGGACAAAATCCGACGGATAGAAGTGATCGGAATGGGCGTGCGTGATGATAACGCCTGTCCATTTCGCGGCGTTGAGGCGGTTTTGCAGGATGTGCATATAGGTATCGGCCGGAAAATCAATGGCGAGCGCGTCGTCAATGAGCGCCTGCGAGCGCGTACGAATATTTTTGCCGCCGGCGGCGCGCGCCCGCGAGCAGTGTTCGCATTCACAGAATAAGGCCGGCCAGCCCTCGGCGGCCGCCGTACCGAGATATTGAAGTTTCATCACAGATAACCTCTTTCTTTTTGTGTCGTTTCCTATATTTTACACGAGTTGACAAATATTTTCAAGTGTGGTACACTACATAAGGGCAAATATTTGGCCTGATTTTGCAGATTCGGCGGGAGCGGAATGAACTGGTCGGAACAAACCATGCGGGCGATGTGCCGCTGTGTGTGTTGTCCGCGCCAATGCGGCGCGGACAGAGCCAACGGACAAAAAGGGCTGTGCGGCGCGGGGTTAAACGTGTCCGTGGCGCGCGCAATGCCGCATTTTTATGAAGAACCCTGTATTTCCGGTTCGCGCGGCAGCGGAACCGTTTTTTTTCGCGGCTGCTCGCTGCGATGCGTTTTTTGCCAAAACGACGAGATTTCACGCGCTGGCGACGCCGGACAGGGGCTGTCGCTGGACGCGTTCTGCGAAACCGTGGACGGCTTAGCGCGCCGGGGCGTACACAACATCAGCTTCGTCACACCGACGCACTACGCCTTTCAGATCGCCGACGCGCTGCGGTATCTGCAACTGCCAATGCCCGTGGTCTGGAACAGCGGCGGATATGACCGGCCGGAGACGGTTGAAATGCTTGGCGAGTCGGTTGATATATGGCTGCCGGATCTGAAATTTGCCGACAACGCGGCTGCCGCGCGCTTTACGGCGGTGCGCGACTACGCGGATTTTGCGTTTCCGGCGGTCCGGCGCATGGCGGAGCTGGCGGGACCGGCGCGGTTCGACGGGGAGGGCATGATGACGCGCGGCGTGCTCGTGCGCCATCTTTGTCTGCCGGGGATGACCGGTCAGTCGAAACGCGTTCTCGACTGGATCGGGAAAACGCTGGGCGCTTCCGTAAAGGTCAGCCTGATGAGGCAGTATGTGCCTGCCGGACGGGCCAAAGAGATGCCGCCGCTGAACCGAAAGCTCAGCGGCGCAGAGTATGAACGGGTGTTTGACTATATGGTGAATCTTGGCCTTGCCGACGGCTTTGTGCAGGACGATGCCGCCGCTGAGGAGGGATATGTGCCGTCCTTTAACGGGGAGGGCGTCGCCGGAGATTGGATGCGGGAGGAACGGGACAGATGACGATGCGGGAGGAATACCTCGAGCTTCGCAGAGCGATTCTGAAAAGCGAATACGGGTATCTCAACGAGAAACAGCGCGAGGCGGTCTTTGCGGCCAACGGGCCGCTGCTGATTCTCGCGGGCGCGGGAAGCGGCAAGACGACGGTGCTGATCAACAGGATCGCTTATCTGATCAAATACGGCAACGCCTTTGAGAGCGACGACTTTCCGGATTTTATCGACGACACGGAGATCGAGCAGCTGCTGGATCATATGAACGGCAGGCGCGAGCTTCCGCCGCACCGCCTCTCTGAGCTGCTGGCGTCGCACCGCGTCCGGCCGTGGCGGATCCTCGCCATCACGTTTACGAACAAGGCGGCGGGGGAGATTCGGGAACGCCTTTCGGCGGCGCTGAGCCGCGAGGAAGCGGACGCCGTCTGGGCTTCGACGTTTCATTCCGCCTGTGTGCGCATCCTCCGCAAGGACTGCGAACGGATCGGATACCGCCGCGGCTTTACCGTCTACGACGCGGACGATCAGCGCCGCGTCTATAAAGAGGTTTTGGAGGCGCTGCGGATCTCCGAGAAAATGATGACGCCGCGCGACGCCGCGTCGATCATTTCCAACGCCAAAGACAAGCTGATGACGCCGGAAGCCTTTGCGGCTGCGGCGAAAAAAGACGGCGATAAACGGATGGAGACGCTGATTCCCGTCTATCAGGGCTATCAGCGCCGTCTGCTCGAAGCCAATGCGATGGATTTTGACGACCTGATTATGAAAACCGTCGAGCTGTTTGAAACCTGTCCCGACGTTTTGGACACATACCGCGAAAAGTTTGAATACATTTTGGTCGATGAATATCAGGATACCAACCACGCGCAGTACCGGCTCGTCTCGCTGCTGGCAAATCCCAGGCGCAATATCTGCGTCGTCGGCGACGACGACCAGAGTATTTATCGCTTCCGCGGCGCGACAATCGAAAACATCCTCGGCTTTGAAGACGAATATCAGGACGCCCGGGTCATCCGTTTGGAACAGAATTACCGTTCTACCGCATACATTTTGGAAGCGGCCAACGCGGTGATTCAGAACAACCGCGAACGCAAGGGCAAAACGCTGTGGACCTCGCGCGAGGGCGGAACCAAGATCGTCGATTATACCTCTGAAAACGAGGTGGAAGAGAGCCGCTACGTCGCGGAGACGATTTTGAAAAATGTGGCGAAGGGCCAGCCGTGGCGAAACCACACGGTGCTGTATCGGATGAACGCGCAGTCGAACGCGCTCGAACTCGCCTTCCGCAAAAACGGAATCCCGTACCGGATCATCGGTGGCATCCGCTTTTTTGACCGCGCCGAGGTCAAGGACATGCTGGCGTATTTGCAGGTCGTCGCCAACCATGCCGACACGCTGCGCCTGAAACGGATCATCAATACGCCGCCGCGCGGCATCGGCCCAAAATCGGTTTTAGAGGCCGTCGCCGCGGCTGAGGGCGGTGGCGTCGAGCTGTTCGATGTGATCCGCCGCGCCGACGAATTCGACGGGATCAGCAAGGGCGCGCAGGCGAGTATGTTGCAGCTCGCGGAGATGATTCACGAGTTGAGCCGTCTGTCTGAACATCGGCCGCTCGACGAGCTCTATGATCTGCTGCTGGAACGCAGCCATTACGTTGAAATGCTGCTGGCAAAACCGTCTGACGAAAATAAAGCGCGTTTGGAAAACATCAAGGAACTGAAAACGAATATTGTCCATTACATGAAGGACGCAGACGAGCCGAGTCTCGACGGGTTTTTGGAGGAAGTCGCGCTGTTTACCGACATCGACCGCTATGATACCGAGGCGGACGCGGTGACGATGATGACGATCCATTCGGCCAAGGGGCTGGAATTCCCCAACGTCTTCATCGTCGGCATGGAGGAAGGAATTTTTCCGGGCCTTCGCTCTATGGAGCGCGTCGCGGATATGGAGGAGGAACGGCGCCTTGCCTATGTCGGCATTACGCGCGCCCGCGATACTCTGACGCTCTCACACGCGATGCGGCATATGCTCTTCGGCCAGACCTCGCACAACGGCGTTTCCCGCTTTATCGACGAGCTGCCCGAGGCTTGCGTGGTAAAGGAGGGCGGCGTTTCGCTGAGCGAGGAAAAACGCATGGTCGGCGGATCTAAATTCGGCTCCGACAGCGGGTGGAGCTCGGTGATGCCGGGCGCGCCGGTTGTCCGCCGCGCCGCATCGAGACCGTCGCCGGCAGCGCCACCCGCCAAGAAAGCCTCCGCGGCAGAGGCGCCGCTTTTTGACTATACCGAGGGGATGAGGCTCTCGCACAGCGCCTTCGGAGAGGGAACGCTGACATCCGTCAAGCCGACGGCAGGCGATTTGCTGTTGGAAATTGACTTCGATACTGCGGGCAAAAAACGGCTGATGGCGAAGTTTGCGCAGAAGTATATGACGGTCATTTAAATGGTGCTCCCATAGGAATGGGCGGCTCAAAGATTCATAACCGTTGTTTCGTTTATAAAATGCTCTGCTTTGTTGCTCAACAATAAAGCAGGGCATTTTCGTTGCGTGAAATCTTTGTTTTCAGGCGAATCTATCCTTTTCTGCCGACAGTCGGGTTCACCTTTATAGAATGACAGGTTGCCTTTGAAATAGAAGAGGTTCTGATGACGGACGCGGAATTTTTTGCAGCGACCGGGCGGCATTTCCGCGGCAAAGCGGTTGAAAATTCTGGAAATAGTGGGTACAATCCTATCAGGCGCGGTCAGTGGCGCGCTTAATCCCAAGGGCAAAGCTGCACGGAACATGCGGAGCGGTATTATGCCGCTGTGCGTCGGATGAAACCCGACGTTGTGAAGATCGCGAAAGTATCCGGATTTTCAGAAAACCCGATTCAGTTCACCGTGAAAAATACCAATCAAGCAGAACCCGACCGGAACCGGCCGGGTTTTTCATGCCAAAATTAAATAGAGGTTAGAATATGTCTGTAAGCGCTGTGAAAATGATAATCAACGGGCAGAAATACACCCTGACCTACAATGACACCTCGGGCAAATACGCGGCGACGCTCACCGCCTGCGGCCGACAACAGAAACAGCCAGCTTGGAGAATTAAAATAATTCTCCAAGCTGGCTGTGAATCGGATGTTTATCCATTGAAGCGTCTCCGCAAATGGCAGATCATAGAACCGATTATTCGTTTTCTCCGATGAAACCGAAGCATCTGCCCATCCAGTAAGCGTACAGGAAGTCAGCCGGAGCCCGCTTTCTGCGTTTGAGGCCGGAGCCATTCAGGCAGAGAATACGCTTGTTTTCGCCGCTGTTCATATCCTGAACGTAGATGCCGCCTGGCGTCGACATGTAGATGAGGCCAAGGTCGGGGAATACGGCAAAATTGCTGATAAAGTCAATTTCCATGCCCTTATCGACGCGCTCAAAGTCGAATTTGTTTTCGCTCTTATAGAGTCCACGGTTGGTCGAAACGTACAGCACATCACCGGCAAAGGCATAGTCGATGACATGCAGACCCTCGAGACCGTGACCCTTGGCCCAACCATCCGGCGCATAGCCTTCGACGCCGAGCGAGACGATATAACCGTCCTCAGGGGATCTTTTGAACACGGTTTTGTGCCCGGCGCATCCGGACAAACCGTATACCGTACCGCCGGGGACAACCGACGGCTTGACGGCAGAGCTATGCCAGAAAGCGGCAAAATAGGTCTTTGTCTGCTGCCAATCGGATTCTCCTTCGGCTTTCTGATAGATGCGTCCATCCGAAGAGCGGACGAAGTGTGCCGCGCCGTCAAAGAAGTTAATATAGGTGTTCTCAAGGCCATTCCGTGCGAGTTCGTCGTCGCGGCAGGGAATCTCGGCCTCAGCAACCTTCCAGATTGTGCCGATTGAGTTCATCGTGGCGTTGAAGTCCACGCTCTTGAAGATGCCGCAGTCGGTCACCGCATAAAATACGTTGTCATGATACAGATCTTCATAGACGCGCGACGCCTTGGAACACGGAATGTTGACCTTTTTCCATTGGAAACCACCGGATCTGCTGATATAAACGCCGTCGTTCGTCGCAGCCAGCATAACGCGGAGCGTCTGACGCGAGTATATGATATCAACCGCACCGGCAGGAACCGGGAGCATCTCGAAACGCTCGTTGTTATAGCCGCGGATCAGCTCACCGTGTTCTGTCAGGAAGGTCATGATCGTATCGTCTTCAGCATTTGAAATAAACCTTGTGACCGTGCGCGCCAGCCAACCGTCCATCCGGCAGGGGCTGCCTTTCCATTCGAACTCATTGTCAATCGGACGATCCTTCATTCGAATAGCCGTTTTGCCCTTATCTGTCAAGGTCAGATTGGGCCGTTTCTGCACGGTATTCAGTTTGGGCTCAAACCAGCCTTCAATATCATAGCCCTCCAGGCTATCGATTGCTCCGGCGCGATCATAGTCACCGCCGAGAATTGCCCCCTTGAAAAAGTTAAACGGGGTCATCAGGTCATCTTTGAAGATGTTCCAGAGCTGTTCGAGATAAGCGCGGTAGAAACCGCGTTTGACCGGGTCTTCTTCAATGCGGTCGAGCACAAACAGATCCGCAAACGTATGCTCCGCATCGTCGTGGTCGCGCCGGAGCTGCCCATTTGCGGCAATGGCTTCGGGCGTCTGATACTTTTCAACGCCGAGACGGGAGCAGAGATGCTCATAGAGGTCGCCGAAACGCTGGTCGCCGGTCACATGGAAGAGCATTTTCGCACCGGCCATCGCCATCAGCAGCGTATCGCCCGGGACATCGTTCGGCTCAAACAGAATCGCCGTTGACGGATCGCCGTCGGGCAGGAGGGAGTTCATTTTATCCTTGATGTAAACCCGTTCGCCCAGAATCTGCAGATTTTCACGGATCTGCTCTTTCTGTTTGTCATCCGCCGCAAGAATATAATAAGTCGTCAGACCTCGGATGTAATGGTCGTGATTGTGATGGCTCGGCGAAGTAATATAACGCATTCCGGCAAATTTACCTTTGCCCTGCATGACGATCTTATCGGAGAGACCGTCGCCGCGCTCTTCCTCCGTCAGTCCATGCATCAGCAGATAGCCGCGGCAGAGCACACCCGGCGTTCCGCTCAGGTGAATACAGTTGGTCATGCAGCGCAGAACTTCATCCGCATCCTTTCTGACCGCTTCGTCGTGTGTAGCAGCATACTTGAAACCCAGACCCGAGAGATAGATTCCTGTCCAGGTAACCGCATGCGCGAAGACCTTGTCATCCGGATCTACGAGGTTACCCTGCTGATCACAGTTCACGCTGGAACCCACGAGTCCACCGTCAATCAAGTGGTCGCGCCGCATTCTTTGATCGAGGATGGCAGCCTTTTCTTTCAGTGTCATGATTGTTCCTCCTCGTATAATAAGTTTAAACGTTAATAGTTACAGGAACCAACAGATTTTGAGATACCCGGGATACAATAGCTGTAGGGCGGCAGGGCGAGGCCGATTCGCTGACATGGAAGCAACAGCAAAGGCCGTACAGGCCGCTGCCAGAGGTTCCTATCGCCTTCCCAAGACTGTCAACAACTCCACCAATCAAGCCATGTCCGCCTTCGTCGCTTCTATGAGAGCAACGGAGAGCCAGATCAAGGTGCTGGTGAAAGCCATTGAGCAGCAGTTTGAAATCATCCCCAACACCTTGACCTCAATCCCAGGCATTGGAAAAGTCTACTCCGCGTTGAAAAAAACACAGTCGGCAGGGCTTTGCCTGGCGTACGCTTTTTTCACCTTCTGCGTGTTTTGCTGCTCCTTTCGTTGAATTTTTCTTTTCTTTTCTTTTTTCTCTTGACATCACTCCATTAGACTTATTGTATACAATACTGCGAGAACTTTCGCCCAACCTGTCTATACGGTACGGCGAAAGCAAAATGAGCGAAGCCGTTACCACGTCTTCTTCTCACTTAATGTTTAATATACCACATTACAAACAACAATTCAAGTGTATTTGGAAAAAACAAGCAAAGCAGGTTTTTTTGAAAAAATTTGATTTTATATATCATTATACATATCATGTGATAAGAAAAATTCAAACTCAAAAAGCAAGATCAATAAAAAACATATGCAGACGGCAATCTGCGGCTGCCCGGGTTGTATATTAGGTTGTATATTAAAACGAAAGGAAGACAGGGAATCGCCTTGGCAAAGCATTTCCCAGAGCGACAAATGAGCCAACCGGCTTTATCGATCAGGCTTTTTAGCGCAGCACAACGGTATTTTTCTCGGGATATTTTTTTCAGCAAGGCAAAATTATTGGGCGGCTTTCATGCGAAAGCCGCCCAATAGATGGACGATTTTGTTCTAAGGGAGTTGCGGTTCCGTATAATGCTGTATAGCGTGGGATCAGCTGGATTTCCATCAGGAGCGCTGTTTTTTAGAGTCTTTCGGAAATTCCAAGATGCAGAGCGAAGGAATGAGTTACAGCGGCAGCTCGCTCCTCGTAAAGCGAAACACATTGCCCCTGCGTGCTTGCAAAAAGGGATGTAGACACTTCCTGAATATAAGCCTGCAATAACGGTGCTGCGTGTACCATCTTGATCGGTGACGTTGCTTTTGCAGGTGGAAAGTCCGACCAAGGCGGTATTGGCGCTGATTTCACCGTCTATATATTTGTCCGCAGCCTCTGCTATTTTTCATCCGCGCCGTGCTCATGATGGCAGCATTCGCAGCCGGCGTCGTCACAGTCGCATTCATCCTCCAAATGCAGCTCGATGTCCAACAGCTCGCCGCAGGCCGGGCAGGTGAGATCGCCCTGCTCGATCTCGTCAAAATCGAGGTAAATTGTTTCGCCGCATTTCGGACACTCGATTTCATAGAGCTCCTCATCGTCGTCTTCTTCGTCGTCGTCATCGAAATTGATATCGTCGTCATACACATCGGAGAAAAGCGCGTCGACGTCCTCGGTCAACAGCGCGATATCGTCTTCATTTTCCGAGACGGCCTGAGCCATTTCGCCGAGCAGATCGACAATCGTCAGCAGCAGCTTGTCCGCCGGTTCCTCTGCGGAGAGCTTCATTCCATCGGCGATGCCTTTCAGGTATGCCGCTTTTTCAGTTAACGTCATGTTAGTATCGGTTCCTTTCAGTAGAATCCCGCCCTTTTCACACAAGAAAAGGGCGGAAGCCTGATTCAATAAATTATTTCTTGCAGCGTTCCAGATATTCTCCGGTACGCGTGTCGATTTTCAGGATATCGCCGTTGTCGATAAAAAGAGGGACCTTGATCATCGCGCCGGTTTCCAGGGTCGCGGGTTTGGTGACGTTGGTCGCCGTATCGCCGCGGAAGCCCGGCTCCGTATCCGTGACTTCGAGCTCGACAAAAGTCGGAACCTCAACGCCGAACACGCTGCCCTTGTAAGACAGAATCTTGCAGTTCATGTTTTCCTTGACGAATTTGAATTCGTCGCCCAAAATGCTGCCGTTGACCGGGAGCTGCTCATAGGTTTCCAGATCCATGAAATAATACAGGTCGCCGTCGCTGTACAGATACTGCATTTCCTTGCGCTCGACAAACGCGGGCGGGAACTTGTCCGTGGGGTTAAACGTGCGCTCGACGACGGCGCCCGAAATCACGTTGCGCAGCTTTGTTCTGACAAACGCGGCGCCTTTACCGGGCTTGACATGCTGAAACTCTATGATCTGCATGACCTGCCCGTCCATATCAAATGTGACACCGTTTCTGAATTCACCGGCTGAAATCATCCATATACCTCCAAAATTGATTACCTATTTATTCTATAATATTTTGTCCGAAATTTCAAGTCTTTTTTCTGGCTTTTGCGATATTTTCACGGTTATACGCGGTTATATTTCGCAAGAAAGCGTTTCACCCGCGCCGACGGGTCGAGCAGCTCGCTCATCGACTGGTCGTGGTTCAGCGTATTGATGATATAAGCGATGTATTTCGCCATATCCACCTCGCAGAACCACGGGCGTTTCCGCAGCTCCGGAGAACGGTAAATCAGATTTGTCGTGAAGATTCGCTCGATATATCCCTGTTCATAGGCTTTGTCGAACGCCTCCAAGCCTTCCACAAAAAGGCCGAAGGTGGAGCAGGCGAAGATCCGGCGGGCGTTGCGGTCTTTGAGCTGCTTGGCGATATCAAGCATCGAATCGCCGGAGGAGATCATATCGTCGACGATCACGATGTCCTTTCCATCCACGTTGCTGCCCAAAAATTCGTGCGCAATGATGGGGTTGCGGCCGTTGACGATGGTCGAATAGTCGCGGCGCTTATAGAACATGCCGAGGTCGATCCCTAACACTGTGGAGTAATAGATACAGCGGTTCATGCCGCCTTCGTCGGGAGAGACGATCATCAGGTGATCGCGATCAATTTTGAGATCTTGGGTATCGTTGACAAGCGCCTTGATCATCTGATAGGTGGAGGGGACGGTTTCAAAGCTCGCGTTGGGGATCGCGTTCTGAACGCGCGCGTCGTGCGCGTCAAAGGTGATGATGTTGTTGACGCCCATGCGGACCAGCTCCTGCAACGCGAGGGCGCAGTCCAAGGACTCCCGCGCGGAGCGGCGATGCTGTCTGGATTCGTAGAGCATCGGCATGATGACCGTGACACGGCGGGGCTTGCCTGCGGCGGCGGAGATGAGCCGTTTCAAATCCTGAAAATGATCATCGGGGCTCATCGGGACTTCCTTGCCGTACATCCGGTAGGTCACGCCGTAATTGAAGCAATCCACAATGATAAACAAATCGTCGCCGCGGACGGAGGAATTGATGATTCCCTTGGCCTCGCCGGTTCCGAAACGCGGACAGCGGACGTCGAGCATATAGGAATCGCGCGTATACTCGTCTTCGATGGACGGAGCGATCAGCCCCTTTCTGACGACCTCTTTCCGCCAGCTCACCAAGTACCGGTTGATGCTCGCGCAGATATCCTCACACCCGCGCATGCCGATGATCGCCAGCTCGCCGACGGGCAAATTATGCAGTTCCTCCAACACCATCTTTGTCATTCCTCCAAATCACAGATTCGAATCGGCTGTTTTATTCCCTATGGAGCCTTATCAAAAGCCACACCCATATTATACCGCATTTGCCGTATGTCTGACAAGTGACGAACAAGACGATTTTTCAGAGAATCAGAAGATTTTTTTTGGATTTTGTCAGATTTTCACAGCCGTCCTTTTTGAGAACGACGCAGTCCTCGATCCGGACGCCGAATTTTCCGGGCAGATAGATCCCCGGCTCGCAGGAAACCACGCCGTTCTCCGGCGTGACATCGCCGCTCTCGGCGCTGTATTCGAGGCTTTCGTGTACTTCGAGCCCCAGCCCGTGCCCCAGCCCGTGCCCGAAATAATCGCCGTAGCCCTTAGAAGCGATATAGGCCCGCGCCGCGCCGTCGATCTCCGACCATTTCCGTCCGGCGCGCGCTTCGCTCAGCCCGATCCGCTGCGCCTCCAAAACGATCTCATAGACCGCGCGCATCTCGTCGCTGACTTCTCCGACCGCGACCGTGCGCGTCATATCCGAGCAGTAGCCGCCGCAGACCACGCCGAAGTCCATCGTCACAAAATCGCCCCGGCATACGCGCCGCTCTCCGGCTTGCCCGTGCGGCAGGGAACCGTTCGGGCCGCTGACGACGATTGGATCAAACGACAGCTTTTCGCCGCCGCAGGCGTAGAGATGGTAGATCAGCCTCGCCTCGATCTCCTTTTCCGTCATGCCGGCATGAATATCGCCGAGAATTTTTTCAAACGCCGCGTCCGTGACGGCCTGCGCGGCGCGCATGGCGTCCAGCTCGAATTCCGCCTTGGCGGCGCGGAGATAGGCGAGCTGTTTTCCGACCGGCAGCAGCTCCGCCGACAGCGTTTTGCCAAGCGCCGTATATTCGGCGACGGAGATTTCGCCGTCCTCATAGCAGAGCGCGCCGACGCCGTGCTCTGCCAGACTGCGGTTGACAATGTCGGGATATTTTTCGCCGCGGCGGATCATTTCCAGCCGAATATGCGGCAGCGCGCTCTGCGCGGCTTCAAAATAGCGAAAGTCCGTGATGAACAGACAGTCGTCGGGCGTGATCAGCGCCATACCGGCGGAAGAGGCGAAGCCGGTCGCAAAATACCGGTTCACAGGCGAAATCAGCAGCAGCGCTTTGGCCGGGAATTTGCCCTCGGCGAGCGCGCGCTGAATGCGCCGCAAATTGATGTCGTTTGCCGCCATAACGGCAGAACCTGCCTTTCGATGCGCCGTAAAAGCGCTTGTAATGAGTGGAGCTGCAAAATCCGGTGGAAGGAGCCGAAAGAAGCCGGCTTTTCAAGCCTCGGCCGTACGAAACGCCGATCCCGGATACCCATGGGTCTAATGGATTGAACGGTAGATAGCGGGGATGGCCGGAACGACTTAAAAGAAAACGACCGGCGGCTCTCTTCTGTTCAGCCAAAGAAATCAGCCCCAACACCCCGCCGATATCTCAGCAACGGCGAGCCGCCGCTTATGCTTCCCCGTAGAAGCGCTTCGGGTCTGCCCACAGCCCTAAGGCGGGGTTGCTGATGTAGAAGATCTCCTCGCCGTCCGGGAGCGTGTTGCAGCCGTCCGTCAGCTTCGCGGGGTCGTAGCGCTTGACGGCTTCGGCGTAGGGGAGATGGCGGTAATGGACGGATTCGACCTCTCCGGCGGACAGCAGCGCCGGATCGGTGCAGTAGGTGATCGTGAAACGGCCGTCCGACGAGCCGTGGACGAGATGCGCCGCGACGGACTGATTCTGCTGCAATTCCTGTTCGGTGCGGAACAGGCGCAGCACGGCCTCGCGGCCGACGTAGCCGAACAGGCGGATGACGCGGTCGTTTTCCGGATCCTCGCCGAAATGCCGCACACCGGGCGCGAGGATAATCAGCTCGCCGCCGTCCGCCATGGCCATGCGCGTGCGGTATACCGCTTTGTTTCCGAGCCATGTGCTCTTGAACTCAGCCGGGTCGAGGTAGACGACGGTTTTGCGGAACGGCTTGTCCACAAAAATCATATTTTTCTGCTGCGCCAGCTCCACCGCCTTTTCAAAGACCTCGCGCTTGTCGCCGACGAACAGCCCATGAATGCGCAGGCCGTCCGCCGCGCTCGTCGTGACGGTCTGGAAGAAATAGAGCGGCAGATCCTTTAAAAAATGCTCGTGGGCGTAGTCAAAGACCTTTCGGACCGGCGTATGGTCGCGGCCCATCATGCGCTCCAAACCGTAAAGCGCGCCGAGCATATGCGATTTGTTGATCAGCTTTGCGCCGCCGACGCCGACGAAGATATTTTTGGAATAGTTGGCCATGCCGACGACCTCATGCGGGACGACCTGTCCAAGCGAAACGATCAGGTCATAACCGCCGCTGATCAGCGCGCGGTTGACCTCGACGTCGATCTCTTCGTCCATAATTCCCTCGGAGACCTCGCGGACATAGCCGGCGGGCACTGCGCCGATTTTGACGACGTCGTTTTTCCAGTCGTGAACGAGGAAGCGGTCGTCGGGGATCGCGTCGAAGAAGCGGTCGCGCTCCTGCTTGGTCATCGGCTCATGCGTGCCGAGCGCGGGCATCAGCCAGACGTCGGTGGTATCCTTTAAGGCGTGATAGAGCTTGCTCGCCAGCAGACCGCTGGCGGAGTGCAGGCGCGTGATATCCGGGGGCAGCAGCAGAACTTTTTTCGGTGTATAGCCGAGCGAAGAGAGAAAACGGCTGACCGCTTCGTTGAGTTCCGCGTTGGAAAGCCCCTGCGCCGATTCGTAAAACAGACTTTTCATGTGATCCTTTCTCCATACGGCGGCTAACGCCGCATCATTTCTTTCAGATATCGCACGGCCATGGCGATATCGCCGACCGGATCGGAACCGACCTCGCGCTCGATGGTCACAAAGCCGTCGTAATCAACCTTGGACAGCGCCGCCAGCCATGCGGGGATATCGACGCGGCCCTGACCGAGCGGCAGCTCGCGGAAATACTCCTCCATGCGGAAGTCTTCAATGCCGCCGTCGGCGAAGTAGCCGTAAATGACGGCGGGGTCGGTCTGTTTGAGCATGACGCCGTCCTTGGCGTGGGTGTGGACGATCCAGTCTTTCAGCGTAGCAACGCCCTCAATCGGATCGGCGCCCGTCACCATGACAAGGTTGGCCGGGTCGTAGTTGACGCCGATGCCTTTCGTGGGCAGCTGCGCCAAAAAGTCGCGGAGCACCTCCGGCGACTCCGGCCCCGTCTCAATGGCAAAGCGCGCGCCGCACTGCTCGCCGAAGCGGCCGAGCTCCGCGCAGGCCTCGGCGAGGACTCCGTAGCAGCCGCCCTTGTCGGCGGGGATGACGCCGATATGCGTCGTCACCACGTCGGCCTCAAAGGCGAGCGCCATTTCCATGATCCGCTTTGAAGTCTCGATCTTGGCCGCGTTGTCCTCGGCTCTGGTAAAGCCGTGGCCGCCAAGATCTCCGCAGACGGCGGAAACGCGCAGGCCGTGGGCTTTCATCTTGTCGAGCGCCTCGGCGCGTTCGCCGGCGGACTGGTTCAACGCAAACAGGCCGATTTGCAGCGCGTCCGCGCCGATATCGCGGGCGATGCGCAGCGATTCGTCGAACGGCTTTTTGAAACATTCGAGCATGACGCCGATTTTGTATTCTTTCACGTGATCCTATCCTTTCGCCGCCGCGGACAAAGCCGCGGGGGTTGACAAATTTGTCTGCAAAAGCTACAATACAGAGCAGAAAGAGAGGCGGGCGCCATTCTGCGCGGCGGGGCGGGAGCCTTTGCTGATGCGTCGGAGCGGTTCGGCGCGCCTCGGGAATAAAAGGGGACAGGCTATTTTGAACGAGCTGTATTTTTTTCTCAGCATTGCGGTTTATTTTTCTCTGCTGCTGGCGGCTTACCGGTTTTTCGGAAAAACGGGGCTGTTTGTGTGGATCTGCGTGGCGATGATCGTCTCCAACATCGAGGCGGCAAAGCTGGTCACGATGTTCGGCGTTTCCGTTACGCTCGGCAACGTCGTCTACGGCAGCACCTATCTGGCGACAGATATCCTCTGCGAGATATACGGGCAGAAAGAGGCGAACAGAACGGTCATGCTCGGCTTTTTCGTCACGGTCGCGTTCGTCGCCATGACGCAGCTGACGCTCCTGTTTGTGCCGGCGGAGGGAGACTTTGCGCACGAAAGCCTGAAAACCGTCTTTTCCATTACGCCGCGGCTGACTGTCGCCAGCATCGTCACATATCTGCTCATGCAGCGCTTTGATATCTGGCTGTACAGTCTGATTCGAAAGAAAACAGGCGAAAAGCGCCTCTGGCTCCGCAACAACCTCGCGACAATTACCACCCAGCTCCTCGACTCCGCGCTGTTTACGATGCTCGCCTTCACGGGCGTTCATCCGTTCGGCACGGTCGTTGAGCTGATCTTTACCACCTATTTCGTCAAGATTATCGTCTCGCTGGCCGATACGCCGTTTTTGTATCTGGCGCGCAAATTGAAGCCGGTATCTGACGACCGGCCGCAGACGCGGCCGCCGGACGCCGGGGAAGCGCTTAAAAAATAGCGTCGAGGCGCTCGACGGCTTCAAGCGTATCCTCGCGGTTGCCAAACGAGGTCAGGCGGAAGCGGCCGTTGCCGTTTTTGCCGAAGCCGGAACCGGGCGTGCCGACGACGGCGGCGCTTTTCAGCAGATAATCAAAGAATTCCCACGATTCCATCCCGCGCGGGCATTTCAGCCAGATATACGGCGAGTTCTCGCCGCCGGTGAAGGAAATATCCTTTTTCTTTAAGAAATCCATAATGATCCGGGCGTTATCGAGATAGTAGCGGATGGCCTCGCGCGTCTGACGATGTCCCGCTTCCGTGAAGACCGCCGCCGCGCCGCGCTGAATGATATAGGCCGTGCCGTTGTATTTGGTGGACTGGCGGCGCAGCCAGAGCTTGCCCAGAGAGACGCCGTCGCGCATAAGGCGGTTGGGGATCACCGTATAGCCGCAGCGCGTCCCTGTAAAGCCGGCGGTTTTGGAGAAAGAGCAGAGCTCAATCGCGCATTCCGCAGCGCCCTCGATCTCAAAAATCGAGCGGGGGAGAGACGGGTCGGTGATAAAGGCCTCATAGGCGGCGTCGAACAAAATCACGGAGCCGCGCTCGCGCGCAAAATTCACCCACTGCGCGAGCTGTTCGCGCGTGTAGACCGCGCCGGTCGGGTTGTTGGGCGAGCAGAGGTAAAGGATGTCGCCAACCGTACGCCCGTCGGGCAGCGGCAGATAGCCGTTTTCCTCGTTGGCGTCGATGTAGCGGATTTCCCGATTCAGCATCAGATTGCTGTCCACATAGACCGGATAGACCGGATCGGGGACAAGCACGACGTTGTCATTGGAAAAGAGGTCGGTGATATTGCCGACGTCGCTCTTGGCGCCGTCGCCGACATAGACCTCGGAGGGATCGATGTCGATGCCGCGGGCGCGGTAATATTCGGAAATGGCGTTTTTCAGAAACGGATAGCCGTCATAGGGCGGATAGCCCTGAAACGTCTCCTTGACGCCCATCTCGCCGACAGCCTCGCTGAGCGCGGCGACAACGGCGGGCGCGAGCGGAAGGGTCACGTCGCCGATGCCCATTTTGATGATCCGCTGACCGTTTCCGCCGGCAGCGGAAAATTCGGCGACGCGCTTGGCGATATCGGCGAAAAGATAATTCTCCACCAATAACTTGAAGTTTGGATTTGTCTTAACCATCGAATTCAGCCTCTCCTTTATAGGATGTTTCCGCAGGGCCGGCCATATAAACCGTTCCGTCGCCGCTGACGACGATTTCCAGCGCTCCGCCGCGCGCATAGACGGTGATTTTCTCATTTTTATGGCAGATGCCCTTTTGAACCGCTACGGCGCACGCGGCGCAGATGCCCGTTCCGCAGGCCAGGGTCTCGGCGCTGCCTCTTTCCCAGACGCGGAATTTCAGCGTATGCGCGTCGAGGATCTCGACAAATTCCGCGTTGACGCCTTCGGGAAACGCCGCATGGTTTTCAACGAGCGGACCGACCAATTCAAGATCGACCTCGTCTACGTCCTCGACAAAGCAGACGGCGTGCGGGTTGCCCATGGAAACGCAGTCGACCGTGATCCGGCCGAGATCGCCAAGCTCCAATTCGAGATCATCCGAGCGCCCGCTTTCGGAGACGACAGGAATTTTCAGCGGCTCAAAGCAGGGAAGTCCCATATTCACAACGACGGATTCCACCGTGTCCGTTTGCGGATCAACGACGAGCTTTAAGTGCTTGACGCCGCTTTTGGTCATGATTTCCAAATTTGTTTTGCGCTTGATCCCGTTGTCATACAGGTATTTTCCGACGCAGCGGACGCCGTTTCCGCACATTTGCGCCTCCGAGCCGTCGGCGTTGAAAATTCGCATTTCCGCGTCGCAGAGCGGGTGCGGGAGAATCAGAATCAACCCGTCCGCGCCGACGGAAAAACGGCGGCGGCTCCACTGAATCGCCGCGTCGGAGGGGTTCGGCGGTATGGGTTTTCCGGAAAAACCGTCGATATAGATATAATCGTTTCCGGCTCCGTGCATTTTGACAAAGGCATAGCGCATGGATGTTTCCTCCTGTTTGACAGACGAGAACGAATTTTGTATCGTATTTATTATATAGAATCTTGCCGGCGCTGTCAATAAAATCCACCCCTTCTTCCGCGGAATTTACCGGACGAGATAGCCTCGCGCCGATAAGCCGCCCGCCGGCGGAGCGGACAGACAAAGTCCGTCTTGTCTTTATTCCGCGATTGTGTTATACTGTCTATCGAAACGATTCACAAAGATACGGGGAGGACTGTTTTATGAATACAGCGGCACAGCCGCCTGTGGGAGAAAAGGTACGCTGCCTGGCCTGCGGCGAGGTTTTTGACGCTTCGATTTCGGTCTGTCCGGTCTGCGGCGCTTCGGGCGAATGGCTGGCGCTATATGTGCCGGAGACAAACGCTTTTCGCAGAGAGAGCGAGGAAATTTTTCTGATCGTCGGCGGCGGCATCGCCGCGGTGAGCGCGGCGGCGGCGATCCGCGAGCGGAACCGTTTGTGTTCTATCGTGCTCTTTTCCGAGGAAGCGGTTCTTCCCTATAACCGGCCGATGCTGACCAAGGCGATGTTTGATTCGCTCGCGGAGGAAGCTTTGGCGATTCACCCGCGCAGCTGGTATGAGGAACACGGCATTTATCTCATGCTTTCCAAGCGTGTCGTCTCGCTGCTTCCCGAAGAGCGCGAGCTGGTGACCGACGACGGCGCGCACTTTCACTACGATAAGTGCATTCTGGCGACAGGCGCTTCCTGCTTTATTCCGCCGATCGAGGGAACCGGTCTGGCGGGCGTCGTCGCGATTCGCAGCGTCACAGACGCCGCGGCCGCCGCTCGCCGCGCGGAGGCGGGGCAAAACGCCGTTGTCATCGGCGGCGGCGTGCTGGGGCTGGAAGCGGCGTGGGCGCTGAAAAAGGCGGGATGTCACGTCACCGTGCTCGAAAATTCGCCGCGCCTGATGACGAGAAATCTGGACGCCGCGGCCTCGGCGCTGTTGCAGGCGGCCGTGGAGGAATCGGGCGTAGCGGTTGTCTACTCGGCGCAGACCGACAAAATCAACGGCACGGAAACTGTGGAAAGCGTCACGCTGCGGGATGGAACCGTGCTTCCAGCCGATCTGGTTGTCGTTTCCTGCGGCGTGCGCGCCAATACGGCGCTGGCGCAGTCAGCCGGGATCGAAACCGGCCGGGCCGTCGTTGTGGACGAGCACATGGAGACGAACCTGCGGGGCGTCTACGCCTGCGGCGACTGCGCGGAGTTCCGCGGCGTGAACCGCGCAGTCTGGCCGGTCGCCGCGGAGATGGGCGCATGCGCGGGCGCCAACGCCGCCGGAGAAGCCGCCGTTTATGCAGAACACCCCGTCCCCTTTACGTTCGCGGGGATGGGAACCGCCGTTTTTACCTCCGGCGCCGTCAGCGGCGCGGATGGAAGCCAAACGGCGGAATTCACCGATCCTCAAACAAAAACCATGAAAAAATATTTTTTCCGCGACGGAAAACTGTCCGGCTTCACGCTGATCGGAGACGTTTCCGCCGCCGCCGGGCTCTCCGCGCAGCTCGGTAAACCGCTCGCATGGGATGAAATTTGACGCGCCGGGCGGACGGCGGGAAGTCTCCGCGAGCATGAGACCGGTTCGCAAAACAGCATGGAACGGACTGCGAATGAACGATACCAGCATACGCTATCGGTTCTGAATATAAAGCGTCTGCCCTGATTTTTCATAGGACAGACGCTTTTTTATATACTCAGAACGCCGCATCCCGAGCGGCTTCTGCGCTCTGCCGCTGTGAAAACCGCGAAAAGGGGAAAGGCCGCGAAACGGCACTCCCTCCCAATACCGTTTGCAGCCTTTCCTAAAACGCACAAAAATGCAAGAAGTTATCTGTTTCCAATTGTTTTCAGAGCACTCCGCAGGTTCCATAACGACTGTCTTTTCGTCTGTTTCTGCGACCTCATCAACATGGTCATATTATACAGGATGCCGACAGAAACCGCAACACATTGAAAGGACATATTATGACATGCCGTGTCGTTTTAGTAACATTGCTTTCGGCGTTTTACCGGAAGAAGTCAGATCAGAAGGACAAGCATATAGTAAAAACGGATGAGAACCAACAGACTAAGGCTTATGACAAACGGCTGGCCGCCGCCTGATTTCGCTGTAAAGCCGCATGGACAAGGCCTGAAAACAGCGGATGCGGGCGGTTGGGACGCGATTTGAACTCCGGATGAAATTGGACGCCGATGAAGAAATCATTCTCCGGCAGCTCGACGGCCTCAACGATGAGACCGTCCGGCGACCGGCCGCAGATCACCATGCCGTTGGCCCGAAAGAGATCCAGATAATCGTTATTGAATTCATAGCGGTGGCGATGGCGCTCGCTGACCAGATCGGCGCCATAGCAGCGGCGCATCAGCGAATCCGGCTCGATGCGGCAGGGATAAGCGCCAAGCCGCATGGTGCCGCCTTTTTCGATCTCGTCGTTCTGTCCGGGCATGAAGTCAATGACCAGATTCCGGCTCGTCTGAGAAAATTCGCGTGAATCGGCGTCGGCAAGCCCGCAGCGGTGCCGGGCAAACTCAATGACCGCAATCTGCATACCGAGGCAAATGCCGAGATAGGGGAGATTGTGCTCGCGCGCATACTGTGCGACGCAAATTTTACCGGGAATGCCGCGGTCCCCAAAGCCGCCCGGCACGAGGACGCCGTCGCAGCCGTCGAGCGCTTCGGCGACGTTGCCGTCTGTGATATCCTCGCTCTCTACCCAGACGATATCGACGAAAACGCCCTCTTCATATCCGGCGTGGCGCAGGCTTTCCGCGACGGAGAGGTAGGCGTCGTGCAGCTTGACGTACTTTCCGACGAGGGCGATTCTGACCGTTTCGTTTCGGTTCTCGATTTTGGAGACGAGCTTTTCCCAGCCCGTTAGGTCAGGGGTCTCCGTTTGCAGCGACAGGGCGCGGCAGACGGCGTCGTCCAACCCGTTTTGATGGAGCAGGAGCGGCACGGCATATAAGCTCGGCAGCGTTTGATTTTCAATCACGCAGTCGGGGCGGACATTGCAGAACAGGGCGATCTTGGCGCGAATGGCGTCATCGGTTGGCGTATCCGTGCGGATGACGATGATATCCGGCGCGATGCCCATCGATTGCAGCTCTTTGACGGAGTGCTGCGTGGGCTTTGTCTTGTGTTCGTTTGAACCGGAAATGAACGGCACCAGCGTCACGTGGAGAAACAGGCAGTTCTCCCGCCCTTGGTCGATGGCGATCTGGCGAATCGCTTCAAGAAACGGCTGGCTCTCGATATCGCCGATTGTGCCGCCGATCTCGGTGATGACGACGTCGGCGCCGCTGACCGCGCCGGTTTTATAAATAAAGCGCTTAATTTCGTTAGTGACATGCGGAATGATCTGCACCGTCTCGCCGAGATATTCGCCTCTGCGCTCGCGGTTCAATACGTTCCAGTATACCTTGCCGGAGGTCAGATTGGAATATTTGTTGAGGTTTTCATCGATGAAGCGCTCGTAATGCCCGAGGTCAAGGTCGGTTTCCGCGCCGTCCTCAGTTACGAATACCTCGCCGTGCTGAAACGGACTCATCGTGCCGGGATCGACGTTCATATACGGGTCGAGCTTCTGCGCGGCCACTTTCAGTCCACGCAGCTTTAACAGCCGGCCGAGCGAAGCGGCTGTGATCCCCTTGCCGAGACCGGAGACGACGCCGCCTGTCACAAAGATGTATTTCGGCATAAAAAACCTCTTTTCACAACGCAATATGGCTTTTGAACAAATTCTCCTAAACCGTTTCCTCTGCTGCGCTTTCCGCCGAAATCACAGCAGGGAGCGGCGCAGCTGCTCGCCGGAGGCCGGGTGCAGATAAGCGGGCGCGATGTCGAAAACCGTTTTGCAGCCGAAGCGCCCCTCCTGCGCGAGCCGGTAGGCGGCTCTGGCATAGGCGGTCAGGACGCTGGCGGTAAATTCAGGGTTGGAATCCAGCGTCAGCTGATACTCAATGACATGTCTGTGTTCATTGGCGAGCCCTGTCGTGCCCGTGCGGAAGACCATTCCGCCGTGAGGAAATCCGGAATGGCGCTGTTTCAACTCGTCTTGGCTGATAAAATGCACGGTCGTGTCGTAATCGGCAAAATAGTCGGGCATGGTTTTGATCGCCTTTTCAATGGCTTGCAGATCGGCGCCGTCTTCGGCGACGACAAAACACTCCCGTGTATGCTTCTGGCGGCTGGTCAAGCTGGGGCTCTCGCCGTTTTTAACGCTTGCCACAGCCGCTTCAACTGGAATGGTGTATTGCTTTGCGTCCATGACTCCTGGAATCCGGCGAATGGCGTCGGAATGCCCTTGGCTGACGCCTTTTCCCCAGAACGTATAGTCGCTGCCGTTGGGCAAAACCGCCTGTCCGTATAGCCGGTTCAGTGAAAAAAGGCCCGGATCCCAGCCGACCGAGATAATGCTGACGGTCTGGTTCGCGCGGCTCGCCTGATCGACGCGATCAAAATGCTCGGGTATTTTTGCATGCGTATCGAAGCTGTCTACGACGTGAAAGTGTTTGGCCAATTCCGGCGTCTGTTCCGGCAGATCTTTTGCGCTTCCGCCGCAGAGGATCATGACGTCGATTTGAGAGCGCAGGTTTGGGGCTTCGTCGATATGAAAAACCGGCGTGCCGGTCTGCGGATTGACACAGTCCGGGGATCTGCGCGTAAAGATCCCAGCCAGACGCATATCCTCGTTCTTGCTGACGGCGATTTCTACGCCGCGCCCTAAATTTCCATAACCTACGATTCCGATGCGTATTTGCATACGTTGCACTTCCTTCCTGAATAATAGCGGATAATCAACTGAAAAAATGACGAAAAACAATATTCTACAAACCGGCTGCACACGCCGGACGACTGACGGGCGTCCGCGTCGATACATGACAGCCTGAGCAAATCCGGTCAGACGGAGACGGTCAAACAGCGCCAGTCGAGCGAGGATTTTTGCGGTCCTTTACCGCGGGGGAAAATACGCATATTGGTTTTTTATCTGCTGTTTTCATGATTGGAGACGGCTGCGTTTTTCTCTTTATGTTCTGTCAAAGCCGAGATAGCGCGTTCCCTGAAAATGCAGTTTTCCGGAATCGCCCTCGGCGAGCATCGCGTATTCGCGGCTGCTGACATGCAGCTCCATACGGTCGCCGCTTTCCACCTGAAAAGTCGCGTAGTAGGCGGTGGAGGAGCTCATATGCATAGCGCCGTTTCCCGTATGGTGATGATGATGCGACACAGCGGTCCGTTTGGCTACGACGGTTGCCGATACCGTCAGTCTGGGAGAATGGTTGTTTTTGTTCCATTGAGAGATACTGCGGATGATTCCGAAGAGAATCATCCCGAAGACCAGAACGAACATCAGGATAAACAGAACTTCAAATCCGCCGCCCAAGAAAAATCCCATCGTCTTTTTACTCCCATTCAATCGTCGCCGGAGGCTTGTCTGTGATATCAAAAACGACGCGGTTAATGCCGCGCACCTCGTTGGTGACGCGCGCAGAGATTCGCGCCAGCAGAGCATGGGGGAGCCGCGCATACTGACAGGTCATGAAGTCGCCGGTCGTCACGGCGCGGACGGCGAGCGTATAGTCGTAGGTGCGCTCATCGCCCATGACGCCGACGGAGCGCAGATCGGTCAAAACGCCGAAATACTGGCTCGCCTTGGCGGAGGAACGCCCGATTTCCTCGCGGATGACCGCGTCGGCCTCGCGAAGAATCGAAAGCTTGTCCTCGGTTACCTCGCCGATGATGCGAATGGCAAGGCCGGGGCCGGGAAAGGGCTGGCGGAAAACGAGCTTGCGGCTGAGGCCGAGCTTTAAGCCGACGGTGCGGACCTCGTCTTTAAAAAGACCTGCCAGCGGCTCGATGATGCCCGAGAAGCTCATTCGCTCCGGCAGGCCGCCGACGTTGTGATGGCTTTTGATCGTCGCGGAATTGAAAGCGCCGGATTCAATGACGTCGGGATAGAT
>ERZ772860.568-NODE-568-length-32083-cov-9.108686_pt1 | contig 32083 bp, 32 predicted proteins | sample MGYA00511342_ERZ772860 | MGnify/ENA primary metagenome ERZ772860 (study PRJEB29015, sample SAMEA2737665) | human gut metagenome | biome: human gut; feature: human-associated habitat; material: faeces | place: China | collected 2012 ... | reverse complement strand
GACTTTCCTCATCCGCTGCCTTTCGGCATGCGTCCGCGGCTGTCCGACCCGGTCGCCCCCATATTGTACCCCATGAAAAGGGAATTGTCAAATGTCTTGCAAATTCTTTTGGGAAGGGATATACTAAAGGAAAACGTGCCCGCATCCGCAGGCGGGCATCTCACCGTAAAATTTCCGGGAAAGAGGAATCTCCAATGAATTCTGCCTTTGATACATACTTTATGGGTCTAAAAAATAAGAAAATCGCGGTGCTGGGGCTGGGCGTCAGCAATCGGCCGTTGGTTCGGCTTCTGCTGGAATACGGCTGTGACGTGGTGGGCTGCGACCGGACGCCCCGGGAAAAGCTGGACGCGGAGGTTCTGGAGCTGGAAAATTTGGGCTGCAAGCTCCACGTGGGCGATGACTACTTAGACGGCGTGGCGGCGGATATCCTGTTCCGCACCCCGGGAATGCACCCCAACAATCCCGCCATCGAAGCCCTGCGCAGCCGGGGGGCGGAGGTGACCTCCGAGATGGAAGCATTCTTCGAAGTCTGCCCCTGCCCCATCATCGGCGTCACCGGCTCCGACGGAAAGACGACCACCACCACCTTGATTTCGGAAATGCTGAAGACGGAGGGGAAAACCGTCTGGCTGGGGGGCAACATCGGCACGCCCCTGCTCCCCCTTACCTGGCAGATGAAGGAAACGGATCTTGCCGTAGTGGAGCTTAGCTCCTTCCAGCTCATGGACATGAAGCGCAGTCCCCAGCGGGCGGTGGTCACCAACCTGGCGCCCAACCATCTGGACATTCACAAGGACATGCAGGAGTACGTGGACGCGAAAAAGAACATTTTCCGTTATCAGGGCAAGGACGGCCTTCTGGTGCTGAACGCCGACAATGATATCACCGCCGCTTTCCGGGGCAACGGCACCACCCGGTTCTTCTCCCGGAAGGGCATGGCCTATGTCTGCATCGAAGACGGCGTTATCTGCCGGGACGGGAGGAAAGTTCTTCCCGTCAAGGACATTCTCATTCCCGGCGTCCACAACATAGAGAATTATATGGCCGCCATCGCCGTAGTGGAGGGATTGGTGTCCGACGAAACCATCCGTCATGTCGCAAAAACCTTCGGCGGCGTGGAGCATCGCATTGAGCTGGTGCGGGTGAAGGACGGCGTGCGATTCTATAACGATTCCATCGCCTCCAGCCCCAGCCGCACCATTGCGGGTCTGCGCAGCTTCCCGGAAAAGGTGATTTTGATCGCCGGCGGCTACGACAAGCACATCCCCTACGACGTGCTTGGGCCGGAAATCTGCGCCCATGTAAAGAAGCTGTTCCTCGGCGGCGCCACCGGCCAAAAGATTCGGGACGCGGTGGAACGCTGCCCGGAATACGACCCGAACACGCTGGAAATCGTGGACTGCGGCAGCTTTGAACCGGCAGTCCGGGCGGCGGCCGCCGCAGCAAAACCGGGAGATGTGGTGCTGATGAGCCCCGCCAGCGCCGCCTTTGACCAGTTCAAAAACTTCATGGTACGGGGCTCGTTCTTCAAAAAACTCGTAAAGGAGCTGTAAGCGTGGATATTACCAAAGTGACCCGCCCGGCGCGGAAGCTGCTGAAGCTGCAATACTGCGGCGCGGTGATCGTGGCCGCAGGCACGGCCTCCCGTATGGGGGGGATCGACAAGGTCATGGCGCAGCTGGGCGGCGAACCCATGATCGTCCGGACGGTGCGGGCGTTTCAGGACTGTGACGCCATCTCGGAGATCGTCGTCGTCACCCGGGAAGACCTGATTCTGCCCATTACGGGGCTTTGCAAAACCATGGACAAAGTCACCGCCGTGGTCGCAGGGGGGAAGACCCGCCAGGAGTCGGTAAATCTGGGCTTGAACGCCCTTTCGGATAAGGTCAGGCTGGCCGCCGTCCACGACGGAGCAAGGCCGCTTGCTTCCTGGCAGCTGATCGACCGGGTAGTCCGCGCGGCCAACACCTATGGTGCCGCCGCTCCGGCGGTGCCCGTGAAAGACACCATCAAGGTCGTGGAGGGGAGAATCGTGAAATCCACCCCCGACCGGGCGTCACTGTACGCCGTGCAGACCCCACAGGTATTCGACTTTGACCTGCTCCGGGGCGCGTTGGCAAAGGCGAAAGCGGACAATGCCAACGTCACGGACGACTGCTCCGCGGTAGAGCGAATCGGTTTCTCCGTGAAGATCGTGGAGGGCGACGAGCGGAATCTGAAAGTCACTACTCCCCTGGATTTGAGGATCGCAGAGCTTCTGCTGGAGGAAACCAAATGAGGATCGGGCATGGCTATGACGTACACCGGCTGGTGGAAGGCCGGGATTTGATACTGGGCGGCGTAAAAATTGACTATGAAAAGGGGCTGGACGGCCACTCCGACGCCGATGTACTGCTCCACGCCGTCTCCGACGCCCTGCTGGGCGCGGCAGGGCTGGGAGACATTGGCCGCCATTTTCCGGATACCGACCCCCAATATAAGGGGGCGGATTCCCTGCTGCTTCTGAAAAACGTGGCGGAAAAGGTCACTTCGGCGGGCTATCGGGTGAGCAACATCGACGTGACCATGATCGCCCAGCAGCCGAAGCTGAAGGATTTCATCCCGCAGATGGAGGAAAACATTGCCCTTGCGGTGGGAATTGCCCCTTCCCGGGTAAACGTGAAGGCCACCACGGAGGAAAAGCTGGGCTTCACCGGCACCGGTGAGGGCATGGCCTGCCATGCGGTGTGCCTGTTAGAGGAATAAAGGAAAGCGCGGACACGACCTGTGTCCGCGCTCAAACTATGCAATTTTACCGGTGCAGCGCCTTGCGAATGACGGGGACGATCAGCAGGGCAATGCCGCCGCCAATGAGCGCGGTGACGAGCTGCGGCCAGCTGAAGGTGGCGGGGAGGGCTTTCAGCATCGGCTCTTTCAGCGTGCCGGCCGCCAGCAGAGACGGCGCCATCACACCGCAGACGACCTTCACCACGATCAGGTACAGCGCGGCAAACTTCCCCAGAGCGGCAATGAGCCACGCGGCAATCTGCTGCCTGACCTTCCTGCTGTCCGTACCGGCAATCAGCCGCAGCAGAACCACAAACACGGTATTGCCCACCATGATGGCGGGAAGAACGAGAATCTGCGGAGCGATGCCCAGCAGATAGGCAAGCACCGGGGAGAGCACGGCCACGACGATGCCGCTGCTCAATCCGGCGGTCAGGACGGTAACGGCCAGCACGGCGTTGACGCAGGAGCCGGTGACGAACTGACCAAAGCCCTTGGTCAGCGCCTGCAAAGCGACGAGAAGCGCCAGCATAACGGCGGTTTCGGTGATCCAACGTACTTTTTTGTTCATAGTAGATACCTCTTTTCCAATTATTCTTTGGAGATCACGCCGGAGTAAGCGGTTTTGACGCTGACGCCGACCAGACTCCCGATTTTGCCGGACAGGGCGGCAATGGTATTCTGGGGCGCGTCCATGGCAATGGCGATAACATTGACGCCCCGCTTCCGGTAGGGGATGCCCATTCGGCCGATGATAAATTCCCCATACTCGTGGAGCAGCGCATTGAGCCTTTCCACCATTTCCCCGTTTTCCACAATGATGCTCATCACTGCGAGTCTTGTTTCCACATAAAACACCCCCAACAAAAATTGCCGCACCCTGACGGTACAGCAACAGCAGTAGACCCCGGAAATTTCCGCGGCCAAACACCATATTCGCACCTTTCAGGCAGCCCGAAAGCTTACTGTCAGGATCGTTGTATATAGGATAGCACACGGGAAAGCCTTTGTCCAGCCACGAAAGCGGAAAACCGCGAAAAATGGACGCTGGAAAAATGAAAAAAAGCTATTGACAAATTCCGCAGGTATGCTATAATACAGAAGCTGTCCGAACAGCGAACCGAATATGGGGGTATAGCTCAGCTGGGAGAGCGCTTGAATGGCATTCAAGAGGTCAGCGGTTCGATCCCGCTTATCTCCACCAAAAAGCACCGATTCTACCTTGAATCGGTGCTTTTTTCTAACTTTTTTCGTTTTCCTGTTTTGCTGGGTCAACGAAAAAATCAACAGAATCAGCCGTTTTTGCCCTTTGTGCCGTCGAAAGGCGGTCAAAATGGCTTACATTCAGGAAAAGTTAAAAGGGAAGAAGATTGTTTCCTTCAAATTCAAGGCTTGCGTGGGTAGGGACGACAATGGCAAGCAGATTTTCAAGTGTACGACTTGGTATCCCCCTGCGGAACTCACACCCGCAAAGGCTCGGAAGGAAGCCCAAAAGGTGGCGGCTATCTGGGAGGATGAAGTACGGCAAGCCTACCTCAAAGAACAGGAAGAAAAAGCCGTGGCGGGTGCCTCCCCCGCTTACACATTTGATACCTTTGTCAATGAAGTGTGGATTCCCCTTTGTGTGCGGGACGGCTCCCATCGCCCCGCTACTGTGGCGATGTACACCAACATTCTGAAAGTCATCCTCCCGCAGTTCCAAGGGGTTCCGCTGGATGAAATCACGGGCGTTCGTATCTCCCAATACCTCCGCTGGCTTCGCAATGACTACCGCAAACCCGACGGCCAGCCCTTGGCAGAAAAGTCCATCAAACACCACTACAATGTGCTGAACCTGATCTTTGGTTATGCGGAGAAGCAAGACATTATCCCAAAGAACCCGATGAAAAAGGTAGACCCGCCGAAGGTGTCAAAGCGGGATGTGGATGCCTTGACGGAGGATGAAGCAGTCCGCTTTTTCAACGCTCTCCTTGCCTGTGATTTTGAGTTCCGCTGTGTCTTACAAGTGCTTCTTACTACTGGACTTCGGCGGGGTGAATGTTTGGGGCTACAATGGGCGGACATCGACTTTCAAAACGGCACCCTGACCGTCGACCGCTCCACCACCTACACCCCCGAAAGTGGTATCACCGTGGCGGCTCCCAAAACCGCACACTCTGTCCGTACCATCCCCGTTGTAGGTAGCACGCTTTCCCTGTTGAAGCAACTCCAAAAGCAACAGGAGCGGGAGCATCCCGCCACCCTGCTGTCAGGAGCCTTTGTTTTCAGCCGTCCTGATGCCCCCTTTGAGCCTCGTGACCCCAGTGCTATCACTCGTCGGATGAAACGGTTTGTCCGCTCTGCGGGGCTTCCTGATGTGTCCCCGCACGATCTGCGACATTCCTGTGCCAGTCTGCTCCTGAGTAAGCCGCTTGTGCTAAAAGTCGGTATCCCTTCGTCTGCGTGGGATTATACACCAGATGAATGGGGAATTTATGTGTTGGGCCCTCAAAGCGAACCTGAAACATTCACCTTCAACTTGAGATAAAAAGCGAAAACAGGGAGCGGACGAAAATCCGCTCCCTGTCCTTTTACCCTTCCAGAAGGTCAATGTATTTATAAACCGTTGTCCTGCTCAAATCACAAACCCTTGCCAATTCCGAAACATTCAACTGCCCGTTTTTGAAAGCGGGATAGTGGCGGAGGAAAATTGCGGGAATGCTGTCTGCGGTTATTTGCGGCCTGCCGATCTGCTTGCCCTTTGCCTTGGCGTTCGCCATTCCAGACCGCACACGGCTTCGTATCATCGCCAATTCCACCCGCCATCTGTAAGAAAGCCTCGCTCATTGGGTCAGCCTGCCCGCCACAGCAATCCAGCGTAATTGACCCCACAATCACCAGCCGCAGACGCTTTTCCCGCACTCGCTCAATGATTTCACCAAGCTGCTGTGTGCTTCTGGCAAGGCGTGAAACCTCCAAAACGATGATGGTATCTCCCGCCTGTGCCTGGGCGAACATCTGTGCCTGTTGGCTCTTTACTTTAGCATCCCCGTGTTCGTATTCCATAAAGATTTCCACGGCTCCTGCGGCTTTCAGTTCCCGCACCTGGCGGTTTATGTCCTGTTTGGTTTCATTGGTGGAGCATCTGGAATAACCGTAATCCATCGAAATCTCTCCTTCTGGTGGCGGGGCAAAAGCCCCGCCCTTTATCTTACATGCTAATGGTGAAGCGGCGGCTGGAAACCTGTTTGGTGTAAGCCTTGTAGATTTCCGGCATAACCTTCTTGAAAGCGGTGCTGTCAAAGCGGTTGGAGAGGACGGAGGTGTAGCGGACGATGTATTGTCCCGCAATCAGTTCCTCCACCTCTCTGGTCTCCATCTCGGCCTTGATGGAGTTGCGGATGGTGTCGGCTTCGGCTTTCAGTTCCTCCATCATTGCTTCGTATTTGTTGAGAAGTTCAATCCTGGCAAGCAGTTCGATTTTAGACATTGTGGTTATCTCCTTTGTTTTTGTTGTTGCCGTCTCTCCGTGCTGTCGAGGCTCCTTTGTGTTTGAAAGGACTTACAACAGGCCTTGTTGAAATTGGCTGTCCTTGATTACGAGAATATTGTACCATAAAAGGTACGAATTGTCTATTGACGATTGTACCAAATATGGTACGAACTATTTGTATACTTTTTGGTACAATTCTTATTGACAAACCACTTGAAATATTGTATACTTTATGGTTCAAAGGAGGAGATACTATGCCTGTATCCTACGCCAAACTCTTTGAGCGAATGAACCAAAAGGGTATCAAAAAAATAGACCTTCGCAATACCTACAAGATTAACCCCAAAACTGTTGACAGTCTGGTGAATAACCGTAGCGTGACCGTTGATACCATTATCCAACTGTGTGAAATTCTCGACTGCCAGCCGGGGGATATTATGGAGTATGTCAAGGAACCTGTGGCGGGCGTTCAATAAAACAGTTGGTTTCGTGAACGCTTTTCCCGCATTTCCAAAAGGCAGAAAATCAGGGAAAACGGCCTCGATTCCGTTCACGTTATCGAAGTCCCCCTTTCGCTGACACTACCCCGGCACCCTTTTCGGGAAAATCCTGAAAGTTTTACACTTTCCTCTTTTGGGGTGGCCTATCGCCCCACGAAAAGCGGTTTTTTATCAGAATGACGGTTTTCGTGGCTGTGTGCGGGACGGCAAAAAAGAACAGCCTCACGGAAATCACGGAAGAAAACGAAAAAAACGGCAAGCCGCCCAAAGTCCCGTCTGTGGGTTCTCTGAATCGGCTTGCCGCTTCTTTTATAACTTGATTTTGATTTCTTTGCCCCAGTCCTTTATAAGGTCATCTATTGCCGCATAGTCATTATCAAGCAAAAGGTTTTTTACAGTTTCCCAACCATACGGACGGTTGTTGGGGTTCCGCAGGTTCAATGCCTCAATCATTGCCTGTTTTTCCTCTCGAAAAAGCCTTTTTCCCAGATACTCAGCGGGAACAGTGATTTCAGGATTCCCTTCTACTGGGAGATACAAAGTCTGCAAATCACTATTTACACGCCCACGAACCTGAACCTGTGTATCAAGATTTGTGCTATGTACAATCACATAATCCACTGGGGATTTAATTTTCAAAGAAGTTTCGCTGCTGCTGTTGATTATCAGGAGGTCATACTGTGGTGGAATAGTCCAATTCTCCAAAATGCTCCGCCGTACTTCCAACTGTTCCTCGGTCGTTGGATGTTCTTTGTTGTTGATACTCCAAATGCAGACGGGAGAGAACCCCAACTCTTTTGCCTTTTCTTCAAAAGCGATCATCTGGCGAATACGGCTGAAATAGCAGATTCCAACTGTCCCTATCTCAACTTGGGATAGGATGGTATCCAGATTTGTGTAGCCGATAACCTGTCCGACCTCATACTGTTTTAGTTCCGTTTGGTCTATGGGAATCTCCACGGATGGGGCATGAAATTGGATTCTAATGGAAGCAGGCGTTGCCGTCAAGGCAATCACAACTCCGGTTTCCTGCTTCACCGCCTGTTCCAAAACCTGTCTGGCAATGGAATGGTAGTTTGGTGTTTTGGAAAAATACTGAAATCGCAAAAGACTATGGATTTCATCACAGATAATGTATGAGAAGTGCTTGTAGTCTTTTTCATAGTAAATCCTTTCTCTGTTGCCTCTTGGCAACTGCGTTTTGTCTTGGGATCGCTACCCTTTAATTTAGTTTTGAGAGGTTTTTGTTTCTTATCTCTCTCAATCTTTGTACCCTAATTATACAGAAAGTGGTATCCAATTCTTTGGATACCACTCTTTTGGAAAGGAAATTTTTGAAAAGGTTTTGGGGTCATTTCTCACGCTGACTTGTAGCCTCTTGTACCTATCACTTAACAGGTCGTAGGAACACGAAGGAACTTGTACCAACTCACATTTTACCCTTGACAAAGCGGGTCAACAGGAGGTACAATTCTTGTTGACCAAGGGCTTCATTGCTTTTGGAAATCTATTAAAAAGTACGGCAAAATGGTGCTTGAATGGCTAAATGCCATCTGCGGGAGGGCCAAATGTTGGCCCGGTAGCAGATGGCATTCAAGAGGTCAGCGGTTCGATCCCGCTTATCTCCACCAAAACACTCGATTTCATTTGAAATCGAGTGTTTTTCTATACTTTTCAGCCTGTTTTATGCTGGGCATTTTCGCCTTGGACAACAAATGGACAACAGACCTTCTTAATTTCTTCTTTCTTACTGCGGGAAGGAAGAAGTTATGGCATCTATCAAAGAAGAAGGAACTTGCAATACTGCGTGTATGAATCTGTTTCTGCGGGAATTATCCAAACAATTTCCGCAGGATACCATTCTGATGTGCTGCGATGGAGCTGCATGGCACAAATCGGGAACACTGGAAGTGCCTGAGAATATTGTACTTTTCCATATCCCTCCATACACACCAGAGATGAATCCGATAGAGCAGATCTGGAAGGAGATACGAAAGCGCGGCTTTCGAAACGAGGTTTTTGCAACCTTGGAGAAAGTCGTTGATCGTCTCTGCGATACCATTTGCTCGCTTACCCCTAATACCATCTTCAGCATTACCGGACGCGATTGGATTATTAAAGCGTTTAATTAGGCTTTAGTACCAGGCACTATTATACAGGGGCTATTGAAAGTCTTCCTTCTGAATGGCAAAACCTTTCTCGAAGTGGAGAAGACGTTTCGCCCGGAGACGCTCCTGTAGGCTAGGGCTGCTTTGCTTTGATTTTTCGTTTCATGCGGATTGCCAGAGGGACGGCAAGCATCAGCGTCAGCACATCGGCTATGGCTTGAACACCAGCAAGACCGTCGGCACCCCAGAGATTTCCCATCGGAAACACAATGGGCAGGAAGCAGGTTCCCTGCCGGGCGGTGGACAGCAGCAGAGCACCCCGGGCCTCGCCCAGGCTGACGCAGAGCATATTGACCACCACGACCCAGCCGTGAATAGGCAGAGCAAGGCATTGCAGCCGCAAACACAGTGTGGCGACCCGCAGCATGTCCGGGTCCTGTCCGGCGAAAATGCGAATGATGGCCGGAGCGGGGAGGAATAAGATCACGCCAAGAAATAGGCTGCCGAGGATGGCCGTCCAGGAGGAGAAACGGTAGCTTTCCGATACCCGGTCATTCCGCTTGGCACCCCAGTTAAAACCGGCTACAGGCTGAAAGCCGCTGCCGAATCCCAGAATGATGCCAAAGGGAAACATCATGATTTTGCTGCACACACCGATCCCGGCCAGCACGGAGTCGGAGATCTGCCCTGCAATTTTGTTCAGCACAATAGCGGATACGACAGCCAGCCCGGACCGGAGCATGGAGGAGGAGCCGACACCGACAATTTCTGTCATAATATCTCTGGTTACATGAAAATTTCGAATGGATAGGTGCAGCAGGCTTTTCCGCTTCAGATACGGGACGATCAGAATCGAAAAAGTGACCAGTTTGCACAGTGCCGTGGCAAGAGAGGCCCCCGCGACACCCATGTTCAGACCTGTGATAAAAATTGGGTCCAGAATGCAGTTCAAAATGCCGCCAACGCTCATGCCCATCATAGAGAGAAAGGCGCTTCCCTCTGAGCGGAGGCACTGGTTCATCACAAAGTTGGCTGCCATAAAGGGGGCAGCCAACAACACGTATGTGGCGTATTCTATGGCGTAGCGCTCGCAGGTAGCCGTGGCGCCCAGAAGCCGCACCATCGGCATCATAAAAATGCTGCCGAAAATTGTGAGGGTCAGTCCGATGCCTGCTGCCAGGAAAAAAGCGGTAGAGAGTACCTGACTGGCCTTTTGATCGTCGCCTTTTCCCAACAATCGGGCGATATAGCTGTTGGCGCCCATGGCAAGCATAGAGCCGCACATCAGAATGACCTGATCCAGGGAGGCGTTGACGCTCACAGCCGCCGTCGCGTTTGTCCCGAGGGCGGTCACAAAATAGGTGTCCGCCATGGAATAAATGGAGTTGATAAGAAACGCGATGATTGTAGGGACCGCCATTTGGGGGATGACCCTGGAAATGGGCGCGTTGAGCATCAGCTCCCGGCGCTGCTCCTGATTTGCGGCCTTCCTTTCTCTTTGAATCTTCATTTTTTCTCCTCTCAGGAACACCTCTTTGATGTTCATTCCGGAAAATCCAAAAAAACACGTCACTGCGCAACCGCATGTCGGTCCGCAGCGACGTGTTCTCGTAAAACGGGATCAGAACCAGTTGTTGCTGTCTCTTCGCTGGATGGGAAGCCAGGCCAGAATCCTGCGGAGCTCGTCATCCCAGAAATCCCAGTTGTGGATTCCGGGCTGTTCGTGGTAAGTGTGCCGCAGGCCCAGGGTCTGCAGATGCTTCTCAAAGACCACGCTGGATTGGTACAGGAAGTCCTGCCGTCCAATACAGACGTAGAGCTCTGGCAGGGGGACGCCGCTCTTGACAGCGGTATCCGCAACGTGGAACATGTCTTCATCGGTTCCGGTCAGCAGCTCATGATCATTGAAGGCCATTGACCAGACGGAGTCGCCGCTATCTGCCTTATCCTGCCAGCCACCGAAATTGGCAGACATGCAGGCCACGGCGCCGAATACATCCGGCCTGGTAAAGCCCAGCTTAAAGGCGCCGGTGCCGCCCATGGACAATCCGCAGATGAACCGGTCCTCCCGCTTGGGGGAAAGGGGGAACATCCACTCCATCATTTTGGGAAGCTCTTCCGTTACATATTTGTAGTAGGCAGGGCCGCCCCGGGGCATATCACGATAGCAGCCGTTTGCCGTGGACATCATAACAACAGCCACATAATATTCCTGGGCGTAACTCTCAATGCGGGAAAAGCGGGTATAGTCTCCCTCATCGCCGTAGGTGCCATGGAGAAGATAGAGCGTTGGGAACTTCCGGTCGGAATCGTAAAAGCTTCCGTTGGTCTCTCCGGCCAGAGGGGTCGGGAGGATCACCTGAATGCTGGTTTTGGTGCGCAGGGTTTCGGAATAGGTTTTTAACTGAATAAATGCCATAGTGCTCTCCTTTCTACAGCTCCACCACGATCTTGCGGACTTTCTCCGGATGCTCCGTGGCGAAAGCAAACGCCTGTGCCACATCTGCAATGCCGTAATGCTGGGTGACGAAATCCTCCAGCAGCGCGGCGTTTTTCTCCACCAGCGCCACGGCATTGGGAAACTGGAAGGCTTCCAGTCTGGTGCCCGCCAGTGTAACTTCCTTCTTCATGATCACCGCGTGGGGAATTTCCGACTTAATGGGGCCAAAGCCCAGCTCTACGACCCGGCCGGCCACGGAAACCATATCCACGGCCTGCTCCAGGCTCCACTTTGCGCATACGCAGTCCAGAATCACATTGGGCCCCATGCCGCCGGTTATAGCCTGGACTTCTGTTGCCAGATCCTTCTTTGTGACATCAATGACGTAATCTGCCCCCATTTTTTTGGCATATTCCAGCTTTTTAGGAACAATATCCGTCATTATGCAGGTGGCTCCCTTTGCCTTCGCCGCCAGCAGGCAGCACAGGCCGATGGTCCCGGAGCCCATAATCAGCACCATGTCCCCCGCCTGGAGCGCACCCCGGGAGGTGGCCTGGAGACCGATGGTCATTGGCTCTGTCAGAACGGCGCAGTGCCAGGGAATGTCCGCGGCGATTTTGTGGGCCTTTGCTTCCTCCAAAAGCACGTATTCCCGGCATCCGCCCTCAATGTGAACGCCCATTACCTGCAGCTTAGCGCAGACGTTTGGGCGGTGATTCCGGCAGGCGTAGCAGGTACCGCAGGAGACAATGGGTTCGCCTACCACATGGTCGCCGGGCTTCAGCGTTGTGACTCCGGAGCCGATTTCGACGACCTCGCCGGTAAATTCATGGCCGAATACACGGGGGTAGGTGGCAAAGGGATTTTCGCCCTTATAAATATGCACATCGGACCCGCAGATACCTGTGAGCTTTACCCGAACAAGCACCTGCGTTGGACTTGTGATTTTGGGCATCTCCATTTCCTGTACGGAGATATCCCCGGGTTTGGAGATTATTGCAGCTTTCATACCGGTTCCCCCCGTCACTTGGACATTTTGCAGATGGCTTCCCACAGGCCGTTCAGGTAAGTCAGACCCAGGGCACGATCATAGAGGCCGTAGCCGGGACGGCCAACCTCACCCCAGATCATTCTTCCGTGGTCCGGGCGGATATAAGTATCCGGGCAGGTATCATATACAGCCTTCATAATCGCAAACATATCCAGATCGCCGGTGCTGGACAGATGGGCGGATTCCCGGAAGCAGCGATCAGCGCCCAGATGCTTGATGTTGCGCACATGCAGGCAGGCAATACGGTTCATGAGGCCAAAGTGACGGACCATGGCGGGGATGTCATTTTCTACGTTGCTGCCCAAACTGCCGGTGCACAGGCAGATGGCATTGGCAGGGCTGTCATGAAGCGCGACGATTTTGTCAAACCCTGCCTGGTCGTGGGCAATACGGGGCAGACCGAAAATTTTCCAGCCCGGATCGTCCGGATGGCAGGCCATACGGATGCCGACCTCTTCACAGGTGGGAATAATGCCGTCCAGGAAATACTTATAGTTTTCCAGAAGCTTTTCCTCGTCAATGGACTCGTAGAGCTTCAGGACCCGTTCCAGATCGGCCAGCCGCTCCGGCTCCCAACCGGGAAGGGAGAAGCCGTTGGAATTCTCTGCCGTTCGGCGCACAATCTCCAGAGGCGTCATTTGCCCCAATTCTTTTTCGTCAAAATACAGGCTGTTGCTTCCGTCCTCAGGAATGACCCGGGCCAGGTCCGTGCGCAGCCAGTCAAATACGGGCATAAAGTTATAGACGATCACCTTAACGCCGTATTTGGCCAAATTGCGGATGGTAATGCGGTAATTCTCGATATACCGATCCCGGGTCGGCAGACCCATTTTGATGTCCTCGTGGACGTTGACGCTTTCAATGACCTCGCACTCCAGGCCCGCCTCGTGAACATGATCGATATAGGCCTTAATCTCCTCCTCTGTCCAGATTTCACCTGCCGCCTTATCGTCCAGCAGTCCCATAAGGCCGGTGCAGCCGGGGATCTGGCGAATATTTTGTAGGGTTACGGCATCTCTGCCCTCGCCGTACCAGCGAAATGTCAGCTTCATGTTTATTCTCCTTTGCGTGTTGTTTTTGCTTGAATTTGTCGAAAAAATCTGCTTTATTTTTGGGGAACGTGGTTGCAAATCATTCGTTTCCTGTGATATAATTGAAAAAAATGGAAAGGGTGCTTGCCAATGGCCACCAAACTCAGCGACACCGCCTACGATGAATTGCTGTCCCGGATTATCTCCTGTCAGTACCCGCCCGGAAGTCTGCTCAGTGAGGAAAAGCTGGTCGCTGAACTGGGCATCAGCCGCACACCCATTCGTTCCGCGCTGATCCGCTTACAGCAGGAGCATCTGGTTCAGATCATCTCCAAGAAGGGAATCCTGGTTTCCGAAATCACTCCGGAGGGAATCCGGGATCTGTTTAACCTTCGGGATCTGATCGAGCCCTATGCCATTCGGGAATTTGGCGGTAATTTCAAGAAAGACAAGCTGATCTACTACCTGAATCTGTTTTCTAAGAAATACTCCAAGGACGACTATCAGATTGTCTATGACAGCGATGTGCAATTCCATACGGATATTGTTCAGCTAACGGGAAACACCTTCCTTTGCGCCTTTTACAATTCTCTGCAAAAGCTGCTGTCCAGAATTACGCTGATCTGCGGTATCTCCGTTACGGACCGCGTGGTTGCCTCCAATCAGGAGCATGTGGAGATCGTTCTGTCACTGCTGAAGGATGATAAGGAATGCGCGGTTGCCATGCTGGAGACCCACCTGAAGGAGGCACGGGAATCCGCCTATCAGGCAATCCTGATTCAAAAGGACAGGCTGCCGGAAAGCATTCGCAGCATCAATATTGATACGCTGAGATAAAGGTGGAAGCGCCATGGGAGAGGTCTCCCATGGCGCTTTTTTAGCCGCCCAGGTAGGCCTTCTTCACCTCGGGATTGATTTCCAGATTGGCGCAGGTGTCCTGAATGACAATTTCGCCTGTCTGGATTACATAGCCTCGATCCGCGGTAGCCAGAGCAACTTTGGAGTTCTGTTCCACGAACAGAATGGTTGTGCCGCTTTCCCGCAGCTTCTTGACGGCCTCGAAGATTTCGTAGATCACCAGAGGGGCAAGGCCCATGGAGGGCTCATCCAGAAGCAGCAGCTTGGGGTTGCTGATCATCGCCCGGGCGATGGCCAGCATTTCCTGCTCGCCGCCGGAAAGGGTGCCGCCCAGGGCATGCTCCCGCTCCCGCAGGCGCGGAAACAGCTCCAGCATCTGATCCATGTGCCGTGTGATTTCCTCCTTATCCTTGCGGAGATACGCGCCCATGGTGATGTTTTCCCGCACGGTCAGCTTCGGGAAAATGTGGCGGCCTTCCAGAACCTGAGCCATGCCCATGCCGGTGATTTTGTGGCCCTTCATGCCGGTGATGTCTTTTCCGTCAAAAAACACTTGACCCCGGACGCCTTTCGGGGAGGTAAGACCGGAAAGCGTTTGCAGCAGGGTGGTTTTGCCGGCACCGTTGGAGCCGATCAGGGTAACAATCTCGCCTTCGTTGACCTCCAGGCTGACACCCTTCAGGGCATGGACGTTTCCATAATAGTAGTGGAGGTCTTTTACTTCCAATAGTGCCATATTTACTCGCCTCCCAGATATGCCGCGATAACGGCAGGATTGTTCTGCACTTCCTTAGGCGTGCCCTCCGCGATCAGGTAGCCGTCATCCATAACGTAGATGTAGTTGGAGATTTCCATGATGACTGCCATATCATGCTCGATGATCAAAACCGTAATGCCCATATCCCGGATATTGCGGATGATTTTGTTCAGTGTAACCTTCTCTGTGGCGTTCATGCCGGCTGCGGGCTCATCCAGCAGCAGCACCTTCGGCTTTGTGGCCAAAGCGCGGGCAATCTCGATCAGCCGCTGCTCGCCATAGGGCAGGGCACCCGCGGGCAGGTCCTTTTTGTCGGCCATGCCCACCATTTCCAGGCAGCGGATGCATTCCTCCCGGGCAGCCTGCTCCTGACGACGCATGGCGGGGGTGTGGAACAGGGAGCCGAACAGTCCATAGGGGATCCGGCAGTGCTGGCCGATCATGACATTGTCCAGCACACTCATACCCAAAAACAGGTTGATCTGCTGGTAGGTTCTGGAGATGCCGGCCTCACAGAGCTTGTAGCCCCGGCCGTTGGTAATCTCCTTGCCCTCAAAATAGACATGACCCTCAGGGGTCTTCTGCACACCGTTGATGGTGTTGAACAGCGTGGTTTTACCGGCACCGTTTGGGCCGATCAGACCGGTGATCTGCCCGGCCTTTACATGGATGGAGACGTCGTTTACCGCAATGACACCGCCAAACCGGACGGTGATGTTTTCAACCTTTATCATTTTGTGCTGTCTCCTTCCACGTTTTTCTTATCCAGCCATCCGGCGAGGAGATTGCCAAGCTTCCGCAGGCCGGAGACACAGCCGCCGGGCAGGAAGCCGATGAATACCAGCACGATCACGCCGTACAGAACGCTGCGCCAGGCCTGGGCAGAGGCCAGCAGCTCATTGAGGATTTGGTAGACGAACGCGCCGATCACGGGTCCGAAGACTGTGTTGGTGCCGCCGAAAATAATCATCAGAACGAAGTTGAAGGACAGCGGCTGGGTAAAGCTGTCGGACACGATGAAGCCGGTGAGATGAGCCATGTAAGCACCCGCGAAACCGCACAGGAAGGCGCTGATGGCGAAAGCCATGACCTTGTAGTGCCGGACGTTGATGCCCATGCCGTCGGCGGAACGGGTGTTGTCCCGGACGGCCATCATGGCACGGCCGCACTTTGAGCGGCTCAGCAGAGATTTCAGTACCAGAACAATTACCACCAGCACGAAGGAGAAGTAGTAGGTGTAGCGGTAGTCGCTGTTGAGATCCAGGCCAAAAAGCATAATGTGATTGGCGTATAGACCCCGGAAGGGATTCAGGATCGGCAGATTGCAGATCAGCTGGTAGATAAAGTAGGCGAAAGCAATGGTGGCCAGAATCAGGAACTGGGCCCGAAGCTTGGCGCAGGGGATGGCGATCAGACTGCCGATGCCGGCGGACACGAAGGCGGCGATCAGCATACAGAAAATCACGGGGATCCCGGTGTACTGGGACAGCAGCACGGATACATAGCCGCCGATGCCCAGAAAGGCGATGTGCCCGAAGGACATCTGACCGGACATGCCCACAAGAACGTCCAGTCCGGTAGCGGCGATGATATACATGCCGACCATCGAAAAGAAATACAGGCGGTAGGAATTGGTGATCAGGAAGGGCAGCAGCAGGATCAACAGCGTAAACAGCGTAATGGTCACGGTGCGGACTTTGCCGCGGCTGTCCAGAGCTTTGAATGAACGGATCATGGCTTACCCTCCTTTACACATCACGGATGGCCTGCTCGTTGAACAGACCCGTGGGACGGACACAGAGCATCAGGAACAGCAGCAGATAGGCGACCATATCCTTCATGGTGGAGTTCACATAGCCGCCCACGAAGGATTCGACCATGCCCAACAGCAGGCCGCCCACCATAGCGCCGTAGATATTACCGAAGCCGCCGGAGACGGAGCTTGCCATGCCCTTGGTGCCAACCTTGCCGCCCAGGGTAATGGCCGCGCCGTAAATGGGTCCCAGTATCATGCCGCAGATGGCTGCGGAGGCGGAGGCCAGGCCCCAGACAATGGCGTTGCTGTTGACGACATTGATCCCGCAGGCTTCGGCGGCCAGTGCGTCGCTGGCGCAGGCCCGGGTGGCAATGCCGGTTTTTGTCCTGGTCAGGAACAGATGGATGGCCAGCATAGCCAGAGCGGACAGGAAAAAGCTGAGGATGCGCTCAGGGGTAATGACGGTACCCAGCACCTTCACGGTGGAGACGCTGAAGATGGGCGGAAACCGCACGGGATTCGCGCCGAAGATCAGCTCGCAGCTGCCGTTCATGATTTTGCTGAGGCCAAGCGTTACCAGCACCATATAGATGCCCTTGACGCCGCGCTCATTAAAGCGGGAGACAATGCCCACCTGAAGCAACGCGCCGAAGAGGAACATAATCACCATGGTCAGCGCCAGAGAGAGCCAGAAGGGCAGGCCTAGGGTCTGGTACAGAGTAACGCCGATGAGAGATGCCAGAGTGACCATTTCACTCTGAGCCAGGTTCATGATACCGGACGCCCGGAAAATAATGCTGTAGCCCAAGCCAACCATTCCGTAAATCGCGCCCATTACCAGACCGGCAATGATAATTGATACTAGCACACAAACGCCTCCTTAGTCGTTGTTACTATAAGGGAAGCTCCGGAATTTGGGGCTTCCGGGCTTTCAAAAAGGAGGGATCAGGTTCGATCCAAACCCTGATCCCTCCTGCGGTGTTTCTTTAGGAAAGACTGGAGAATTTACTTCGCCCGGCCGGTGTTCTGCAGGTAAGCATCGTAGCCGCCGTCGGCTTCCCATTTTTCAAAGGTCTTGGAGCCGCCATCGCAGTAGATGATGGGGGTGAAGCTGTGCAGAGGCTCCCGGTCGCCCTGGGTAAAGTCGATGGTGCCGCCGCAGCCCTGCAGGTCATTAATCTGCAGGCAGGCTTCTACCAGCGCGTCGCTGTCGTGATTGGTACCGGCCTTGGTGGCTGCCTCAAAGGCGATTAGTGCCGCGTCGTACATCCGGTAGGTGATACCCAGGGTGGGCATAGCGCCGCCGGACTTTTCGGCGTACTTTTCCAGGAAGTCCATGACGTTCTCGGAAGCGCCGGCCTCTCTGGCCGCGTCCAAGCTCTTATAGGTGGTATAGGGAACGACACCGATGATGTAGTTGGAGAACTCCTCGCCGCAGACATCCACGTGGGAGGTCATCCACTCGTCCTTGTTCATAATAAAGCCGTTGTAACCGTACTCACGGAGCTGCTTGACGAAGTTGACGCCGGCGCCGGAGCAGACCACATAGACGATGTCCGGGTTGGCGTTGACGATCTTCATGCATTGGGCGCTGTAGTCGGTGTCCTGATGACTGCCGGTTTCGGTGGCGACGATGTTCAGGCCGGCAGCATCCATCAGAGGCTTGATGTCCTCGTAGTTGGAAACGGAGGCTTCGTCCTGGCCATAGAAGATAGCTACATTCTCATAGCCCAGCTTCTGAATCAGCTCTACGTAGGTCTTGGCGGTCAGGTTGGCGTTGAAAGCGCCGCGGAAGGAATATTTCTGGTCAGGGGTGACGATAGATCCAGAGGTACCGGACATCAGATTGAAGATTTTGGCCTCTTCCAGGTAGGGGTAGGCAGCCACAACGTCGGCGGACTGGAAGGAGCCGATAACGGCATCGCAGCCCTTACCAATCAGATACTGAACGCCGGTGACGGCTTCGGAGGGGTTGTTCTGGGTGTCGTAAATGACCCATTCCACGTCCTCACCGTTGATCTTGCCGTTGTAGCGATCCAGAGCGATCTGGAAAGCAATATCTTCCTCGGTACCCAATGCCAGACCGGACAGATAGTTGTAGACGCCGATGCGGTACACGCTGTCACCGTTGGTGTTGCCGGCGGAGGCGGTGGTGTCGGCAGAGGCAGCGGGAGCCGCTGTGGTTGCCGCGGGGGCGGAGGAGTTTCCGGAGGCGCAGGCCGCCATGGTCAGGACCATACAGACTGCAAGGATGGCTGCAAATAACTTTTTCATGTTGGTTCTCCTTTTCGTTTGTTGTTTGGTTGGTTGTCTGGTTTGGATTTCGTTTGTATACATCTTGCTCACACCTAAAGAATAACGCAGAAAGCGCTTTGTGTCAATATTGCATATCTTATATAATAATAGTTCATATTTTATGCAATACTAACAATTATCAAGGAAGAATATGCGAGGTAATACGGAGCGAGCTTGTATACATCATAGCAGACAGGCGCGGGGTGTTTAAAATCAGAAGAGGATCGTCCCGTCGCGCATGGGAAGATCGCCGTTTTCGTCGAAGGGCCAGTCCTCCGGCTGAGACTCAATTTCCAGATTCGGATTCTTCTGCGCCTGATCCCAATAGGCCTCACTGAGCATAATGTGCTCAATGTGCAGACTGTTCGGAATGCGGACGACCCTGGGATGCTGTTTGTCGTTGTTGACGCAGGTGCGCAGACACATTTGCAGGCATTCCCTGTCGCTTTCCATGATTACCGGGATCCGGGAGCTAGAAACGATGGTGCAGGTAATGCAGTTCATGTACATGGCGCACAGGTCGATCTGGTCGAAAATACGCTGGGTCATTACGCTGCAATTTCCCGCGCCGATGGCATTGCCGTGGCTCTCCGGGCTCAGATTCAGCACTCCCACCCGCTGAGCCTTCAGGCCGCCGGAGGCATAGGGCGTAGGAAAGTTGCCTGTAATGTTGGGGTCCATGCCGTCGCCGGAGAAATTCTTTCCCATCTGGTCAACAATCAGCACATCCGCTTCGTCCACCAGGATCCTGGGCATATTGGCCTTGGCCTCCTCCAGAAGACCGGGTTCCACCGCCTCGATGTCCTCAGCAGGCACCACGGCAATCCGGGCGGTTTCATCAAAGGCGTTTTCAATCGCGGCAACGGCAAACAGCACCGGTGCATTTTTCAGGATACACCGGCCGAACAACGGGATATTCTTTGCCATGCAGCCGATGCCCTGGTCATGGCAGACCTCCGCGCCGTACTGCTTGCCCAGTCCTATGGCCATCATTTTCATAATGCCGCTTTCATATTTTCCCCGGAAGGCGGAATGGGGCTTGACACGGCAGTTTACGATGATCCCATCCGCCTGTGCGGCATATTTGTCAATATAGACCGTCTTGCCCTCGTCGTTAACACCGATGGGCACGACCTCCATGGAGGAACGGATGGGGCAGCCCAGATAGGCCTCCGTACAGCCGTAGTCCTCTACGATTTTTTGCTGTCCCTCGGCGGTGGCTCCACCGTGGCTGCCCATGGCGGGAACGATAAAAGGCTGCGCACCGCACGCCTTTACGAAATCCACAATGGTTTTGGTAATCAGCGCCACATTGGCGACGCCTCTGCTGCCAACGGTAATGGCAATACGCATCCCGGGACGGATCTGATCCGCCAGCCCCGCTTCCCGCAGTTCTGCAGTCAGCACTGCCGGGATCTGTTCGGGCTCCAGCCTGGGGCGGGGGAAAATCTGCTTCACACGGAACATTCTGGGCACAGGCACATCCCGTACCTTTTCGGCAATCATGGGGCGCAGTCTTTCTTTCACGCAAATCTCTCCTTCTACATGGTAACGCCATCCTTGAAGATGGCAATTTCCCGGTAGCCGCGGCGTTCCGCGGCGGTCTGTTCTCCGGAGGCCACCGCAATCACATATTGCAGCAGCCGCTCCGCGGCCTCCGGAACAGGCTCCCCGTCCGCTACGGGACCGGCGCTGAAATCGATCCAGCCGGACTTCCCGGCGCTGAGCCGGTCATTGGTGGAAATCTTGATTGTCGGCACGGGGGCGCCGAAGGGGGTTCCCCGTCCTGTGGTGAACAGGATCAGCTGGGCTCCGGCAGCCGTCAGCGCTGTGGTGCTGACCAGGTCGTTGCCCGGGCCGTACAGCAGATTCAGACCCGGTGTGCGGATGCTGTCGCCGTAGTCCAGTACGCCGTTCACCGGCGCGGTTCCGCCCTTCTGCACACAGCCCAGAGACTTGTCCTCCAGGGTCGTGATACCGCCCGCCTTATTGCCGGGAGAGGGGTTCTCATAGACGACCTGTCCGTGAGCCGTGAAATAGTGCTTAAAGTCATTGATCATAGCGACCGCGGCCTCAAAGGTCCGCAGATCCCGGCAGCGATTCAGCAGCAACTGTTCCGCGCCGAACATCTCCGGCACCTCGGTCAGAATGGAGCTGCCGCCGCAGGCAATCAGCTGGTCGCTGAAAGCGCCGACGGTGGGATTTGCCGTAATGCCGGACAGGCCGTCGGAGCCGCCGCATTTCATGCCGACCACCAGCTTGCCCAGGGGCAGACTCTGCCGCCGGAATACACGGCAATAGGCGGCCAATTCCTCCAGCAGACGGCGGCCTGCGGCAAGCTCGTCCTCCACCTGCTGACAGACCAAGAATCTGACCCGGACGGGGTCATATTCCCCAAGCTCCTGCCGGAAGGCGTCTACGGTGTTGTTTTCACAGCCGAGGCCCAGTACCAGGACACCACCGGCGTTTGGGTGGCAGCACAGGGCGGCCAGGAGCTTTCGGGTTCTGGCGTGGTCGTCCCCCATCTGGCTGCACCCGTAGGGATGGGGAAAGGCGTAGATACCCTCCAAGGAGCCCTCGCACAGATCCCGGCATTGCGCGGCCAGAGCCTGGGCTGTGCTGTTGACACAGCCTACCGTGGGGATGATCCAGATTTCATTGCGGGTCGCCGCCCGGCCGTCCGGACGGAGATACCCCTGAAAGGAGAGCTTCCGGGCGGGGGGCTGGCGGTATTGGGTTGGCGTATAGGTATAGTCTCCGCCCTCGGACAGGGCGGTTTTTACATTGTGGGTATGGACCCACTGGCCCGGCGCAATGGATTCTGTGGCATAGCCAATGGGAAAGCCGTACTTTATAACGGGTTCTCCCGGGCCAATGGACCCCAGGGCAATCTTATGCCCCTGCGGAATTTCTGCGGAAGGTCCCCAGGGCGTTTCCGTTCCGGGAGCGATGGGCCGCAGAGCCACTGCCACATTGTCCCTGGGGTGAATGCGAATCAGGTCTGCCATGGGCGCTCCTCCGAACTACAGACATTGGGCAAAGGCCTGCTTCGCGCCGTCCTGACGAATCGTTTTCAGCGCGGCACAGACGGCAGCGGCGAAGCCGGGAATTTCCCGCAGATCCTGTCCCCACATGCGTGTGTTTCCGAGAACCGCGTCCGTAAGCGCTTCGGCGCTGTCCGCACGGTGATCCATGTAAAAGTCCAGAACCCAGCTGTCATCCATGACGGCGTATTCATCCCCGGCGGGGCGGCGGCAGATCAGGGCGTTTTCCTCTCTGCGCTGAATATCGCAGCTGTAGAAGGCGATGTAGGCCGCCATGCTGACCGTCAGGCAGGAAGGCATTTTTTTCTCTTGATTTACATAATCCAGGAAGCTGGGCATGCATCTGGCGCGCCACTTCGAGGTGCTGTTCAGAGAAATGGTCAAAAGCTTATGGTCCACAAAGGGATTGGCGAACCGATCTTGTACCGAGGCGGCAAAGGCCTTCAGATCCTCCTTGGGCAGGGACAGTGTGGGAATGACTTCCTCGTACAGAAGCTTATTCATAAAGCCCCGGATCACCGGGTCGTACATGCAGTCCCGGACAATGTCCAGGCCGGCCAAATAAGCGCCCAGGACCATGCTTGTATGCGCGCCGTTGAGAATCCGAACCTTCCGCTTCTTATAGGGTGTTACATCCGGAACCACATGGACATTCAGCCCTGCCTTCCGGAAGGGCAGCTTGTCCTCAAGCCAGGCGGGACCTTCAATGATCCACACCCCGAAGCATTCTCCCACGTCGATTAGATCGTCGTGGTAGCCGTTGGCCTGTTCCAGCAGGGCAAGCTGCTTCGGGTCGCGGATTCGTCCAGGAACGATCCGGTCCACCAGTGTGCTGCAAAATACGCATTCCTCCGTCCATTCCCGAAAGGCCTCCGGCAGTGCCCATTGGGCAATATAGCGCAGGACGCACTGCTTGAGTTCTTTGCCGTTACTGTCAATCAGCTCACAGGAGAGAATCACCGGCTGTTTTTCCTTTGCACCGCCGAAGGCCAGAAAGCGTTGATACAGCAGCCGGGTTAGCTTTCCGGGGAAGGAGCTTTGCGGGCGGTCCTCAAACCGGCAGGCGGGGTCATAAACAATGCCTGCCTCGGTGGTGTTGGAAACAATGATTTCCAGATCCGGATTTTCCGCGCAGCGAAGCAACGCGTCAAAATCCCGGTAGGGGTCTATGCAACGGGAGACACAGGAGATCAGCCGCCGGTCATCTACCTTCTGGCCGTGCTCGCTGCCCCGCAGGTAAAGGGTGTATAGGCCGTCCTGACTGTTGACCAGATCGGTCAGACCCATTTCGATGGGCTGTACCAGAACAACCTTGCCGTCAAAGCTGCCCTCTTCGTTGGCTACATCCAGAAAATAATCAACAAATGCCCGCAGAAAATTGCCCTCGCCGAATTGCAGCACCCGTTCCGGAGCTGTTTTCTTGACATAATCCTGATTTCCGATTTTTTTCAGAGTCTCATAGCAGAGTTTTTCCATATTTTTCCTCCTCAGAAACGTAGCATGACCTTTAGTTTCTCCCCCGCGTGTTCCGAGAATTCCCGGAAGGCTCTGGGGGCATCCTCAAAATTGTATACATCGGTAACGATTTTTTCCAGATCCACCTTCCCGGAAGCGGCCAGATCGATCAGCTCCAGAAAGTCCAATTTCAGAGCGTTGCGGGAGCCGAAGATATTCAGCTCCTTTTTCTGAATGATGGTGTAGAAGAAATCCAGGTTTTTTTTGCCCACGCCAACGTCCACGACACGTCCGCCGAAGCAGACGGCGTCAATGCAGTTCAGGAAGGTGTTGGGCAGGCCCACCGCCTCGATGGCCACGTCAAAGCCGTCCCCTCCGGTCAGGTCCTCCACGGCAGTCAGGAAATTTTCGTCATTCAGCAGTACATGGTCCACACCGAACTGCTTCGCCATTTCCAGCTTGCCCGGGGCGACGTCACAAATGGTCACCTCAGCGCCGAAGCTTTTGGCGGACATGGCCGTCAGCACGCCGATGGTGCCCGCGCCCACCACCAGAACCCGCTCACCCGGATGAATAGAGGCCCGCTTGGCCCCGTGATAGCCAATGCAGAAGGGCTCAATAGCTGCCAGCGCCTTGGGGCTCAGCCCCTTGCCATCGTAGATGCGTTCCTCCGGCAGGACACAGTAGGTGGAGAATACGCCGTCCCGCTGGCAGCCCAGTGTTTCGTTATGGGTACAGGCGTTGACCAGTCCTCTGCGGCAGGAATAGCAGCTGCCGCAGTTGAAATAGGGGTTTCCTGTGACGATCATGCCGGGTCTCAGGCCATAGGCGTTGCCCTCGTCGCATTCCAGAATTTCCGCGGAAAACTCATGGCCGGGGATCCTGGGGTAGTCAAAATAAGCGAAGGTTCCCCGGTAGCTGCCAAGATCGGATCCACAGATGCCACCGTAGAGCAGCTTCAGCAGAACCTGTCCCGGCTTTCGTTCCGGCATGGGGCTGTCGATTACGCGCACGTCTTCCGGCGCTTGAATCAAAATGCTTCTGTTTGTCATAATTGCCTCCTGTATGGGCTCGCAGGCCCGCTTTTTATACGCCTCTCGCAATGCTGTCCGTTTCCAGTCCCTTTCCGGCTATGCCGGTCATCCAACCCAGATCATGTCCGTCGATCAGGCCAAAGCAACGTAGCATACGGGGAAGATAGGTGTTCCAGAAATCCCAGTCGTGACCGCCGGGACCCTCTTCATAGGTGTAGTCCCAGGTGCCGCCGCAGCCACGCAGCGCGTCCCGGAAGCGGACGTTCTCGGAATAGAGAAAATCCTCCGTGCCGCAGGCGTGGTAGAATTTCGGGGCGAAGCCGCCGGCACTCTGTGCCTGATCTAGCAGGGCGAACAGATCCTCCTGAGAGCCGTGGAACCGCTCCGGACTGCCGAAAATGTCAAACTGATTCCGCTCCATGTCCGGCACCGTGAAATGTGCGCCGGTGCCCCGGACCATATGGTCTTCCATATCCATGCCGCCGGAGAGAACGCCCACTGCCGCATAGCGACCCGGGTTGCGCAGCGCGATTTTGGCGGCGCCATACCCGCCCATGGAAAAGCCGGCAATGTACTGGTCCTTGGGTTCCAAACTGCCATGGAACAGATTCGCGGTAACAATGGGCAGCTCCTCCGCTACGTAACTGTAATAGCGGTGGGTGTAGATGCCGTCTGTATACATACCTCTGTGGCAGTTGGGCATTACGATCACCAGATCCTTGTCCCGTACCAGCAGTTCAATGAGACTCTTGCGGATATAGGCCGTATGGTCATCTCCGTGGCCGTGCAGCAGGTAGAGGACCTTGTATTTTTGATTGGACCGGTCAATGGGCTTTTGCTGCCGCTTTTCCGGCAGCAGAACCGTCAGCTCCGTATCCATGCCGAGCTCGTAGGAAAAAATATCACACTGTACAAATGCCATTGCCTGTCCCTCCTTTAAAACAGTACCTTCCGGTTGTCGGTTTCGTCCCCTTCCGGAATCAGACCGAAATATTGGAGCATCCTGGGCAGGTAGTAATTCCAGTTATCCCAGTTGTGATTGCCAGGTCGCTCCTCGCAGCGATAATTCCACTGACCCGTCAGGCTGTGAAATACATCCCGCAGAACACGGTAGCCAGGGTACAGCGGGTCATCCGTACCGCACTCATGGAAAAATTTCACATTCGGCAGACCGCCCGACTTGTCCAGCTCCCGCAGCAGGGCTTCCAGATCCTGGCTGGGTGTACTGTCCGCCGTGCGGCTGGCGTTCCGGGCAAAGTCCTCGGAGGTGAACATATTGCGCCCGATGCCTTCCCTGTGGATTCCGGCGCTGAGGCATCCGACACCCGCAAAGCGGTTGGGGTTATTCAGGGCGATCCGCATGGCACCCATGCCGCCCATGGAGAGGCCCGCGATATAGGTGTCCTCCGGAGCGGTGCTGATGGGGAAGAAGTTGGGCGCCTGCACCATAACGTCTTCCAGAATGTAGTCGTAGTAGGCGTGTCCATGGGCGGAATTGCCGTAGCCGCTGCGGTGGGCCTCGGGCATTACCACGGCCAGGTCATAGCGCCGTACCAGCAGCTCAATGACGCTTTTGCGGATATAGGACGAGGCATCGTCACTGTGGCCGTGGAGCAGATATAGAACCTTGTATTTGGCGTCCGGCCGCAAAACGGGCTTTTCCTGCCGCTTCTCCGGCAGGAGCACGTTCATGGGAATGTCCATTCCCAGTTGGCTTGCGAAAAAATCGCAGGTTAAAAATGCCATTTTCTTCTCTTCCTTTCTGCTGTTTTTAAAGAATCTTCCGAACTGCCTGCTGATAGGCGATGTCCAGGTGCTGCTCCATGCTGCGGGCAGCAGCCTCCCAGTTTTCAGCCAGTAAATGGTCTACAATGGCCTTATGCTCCATGTAGGATGCAGTAAGGCGGGCAGGCAGAACGCCGGAAAGCGCACGAATTCGAGCGTTTTCACTGACGGCCTGCTCTACGAATTTTGCAATATAGGGATTCTGCGCCGTGCTGTAAATCAGACTGTGGAGCCTGGCGTCCGCGTCATACTGCCCCTGGGCATCGGAAGCCGTATAAGCCCGGGTCATTTCCTGCCAGATATCCAACAGCTGTGCCCGGGGGATATCCGGCCCGTAACGGCGGATCACATAGGGCTCCAGAACCCGGCGCATCTCAAAGAGCGCTTTCAGATCCGTAAGCGTCAGCGTCCGGACTGCCACGCCGCATTTGGGAATGACCCGAATCAGTCCCTCCTGCTCCAGCCGTACCAGCGCTTCCCGGATCGGTGTCCGGCTGATCCCAAGATCCGCGACCATGGCGGACTCGCTGAATATTTCTCCCGGACGGTAGTGCCCGGACAGGATCCTTCCTTTTATTTCACAGTAGGCTTGTTCCTTTCGGTTCCCTGATGCCATCCCATCACACCTCTTCTTGCATACAGCTTGTATACAACAAAAGCATAGCAGAGAAGGATCCGGGACGCAATAGGGAATATATAACAAAAAAACGAACTTACTTTTGTGCAGACTGCCGCTGTATTTATTCCGATATCTCCTGATTTGGTGAAATTATATAAATAAAAATCGGATTTTTAGACAGTTTTTCTAAAAAAAGCTGTTGACAAACAGGGGGCAGTCCTGCTATGCTCTTGTTGTATACATCTATTGAACACTTGTAAGCATATCGCATCAAAGGAGCACGATTTATGAAAGCGGTTTTATTTCAGAAGCCCTGGGAGGCTGCATGTATCGACGTTCCCAAGCCCCAGCCCGGGCCGGGGCAGGCCCTGATCCGCATTGTCAGTGCCGGTATCTGCGGCAGCGACATCGGCGCGTATCGGGGAACCAACGCGCTGGTAAGCTATCCCCGGATCATTGGCCATGAGCTGGCGGGCATCGTAGAGCAGATTCCGGAGGACAACGCCGCGGGCATCAAGCCCGGCGACCGGGTCGTCGTTAATCCCTATGTCTACTGCGGCCATTGCTACCCCTGCAGTCTGGGCAGAACCAATTGCTGCACGGACCTGAAGTGTCTGGGGGTTCACATTGACGGTGGTATGGCGGAGTACTTCTGCCATCCGGCAGATATGCTGATCCCGCTTCCGGACAATGTACCCTGGGACACTGCGCCCATTGCCGAGCCGCTGGTAATTGCGCTTCACGGCCTGCACCGGGGTGCGCTGAAGGCTGGCGAACATGTCGCCATCATCGGAGCCGGGCCCATTGGACTGTTGGCCGCTATGGCCGCAAAGGCTCTGGGCGCGGTACCTATCCTTCTGGATGTGGTGGACGCACGGTTGGAATTTGCCTGTGACTGCGGGATCCAGTTTACGATCAATACCCTGCGGGAGGACGCCGTGGCCAGGATCGCGGATATCACCGGCGGCAGGATGGCAGAGTTGGTCTGCGAATGCTCCGGTGCCAACGCGGCGATCCGGAGCACTCTGGAGCTGGTTTCCAGTGCCGGACGGATCACTCTGACGGGCTGGCCTGCAGGGGAGACGCCCCTGCCTACCGCCGTGATCACCCGGAAGGAAGTGGACATCCGGGGCGCGCGGACTGCGATGACCCGTGAATTTGCGGACTCCCTGGCGATGATTGCTGACGGCAGCGTGGATGTCCGGAAGATCCTAACCAAGACGATCTCGATTGACGAAGCGCCTGCGACCATTGCGGATATTGAAAAGAATCCCGGAAACTACATGAAGGTGAATGTCCTTTTTTGAGTCCCTAGTGAACTTCAGGAGGCTGCCATGAAAGAAATTTATACGCCCGGGATGCCTGAGGTCGACGGGGCTGCCTTGGAGGCCCACGTCCGCACTGTGGCGGAGCAGTTCCCGGATGCCCGGAGGGTGCTGATCGTCCCGCCGGACTTTACCCGCTGTTATTCCATGGCCGGAGAGATCACAAAGCTGCTCTATGGCTTCTTTGCGTCCCGCGCGGAGGTGAAGATCATTCCGGCACTGGGGACCCACATGCCTATGGACGACCGGGAGCGGCAGCTCTTTTTCGGCGGCATTCCCGCGTCCTGTTTCCTTGTCCACAGATGGTTTGCCGATACGGTCCGCCTGGGGGAGATCCCCGGCAGCGTAACGGCGGAGATCAGCAGGGGAAAGTATTGTGAACCCGTTGCGGTGGAGCTGAACAGTCTGCTGCCGGAGGGGGGCTTTGACGTCATCTTCTCCGTAGGGCAGGTTGTCCCTCATGAGGTTGTGGGTATGGCCAATTACAGCAAAAACCTGTTTGTTGGCCTGGGCGGAAGAGAAATGATTAACAAGTCCCATATGCTCAGCGCCATCTGCGGGATCGAGAACGCCCTGGGGGTTACGGACAGCCCCGCCCGGCTGCTCTACGACTATGCCCAGCGTCATTTCGTGGACGGAAAGATCCCTGTTGTGTATATACAGACTGTAACTACCCGGGATGCCGGACGGGTGGCACTGCGGGGGGTTTACTCCGGCGTGAGCCGCAGACCTTTTGAACTGGCGGCGGCACTGTCTCAGGAGCTGAACATCACCTATCTGGACCATCCGGCGAAAAAAGTCGTCGCCTATCTGGACCCTCAGGAGCTGAAAACCACTTGGGTGGGCAATAAGGGTATTTACCGAACCCGTATGGCCGTTGCCGACGGCGGCGAGCTGCTTGTGCTGGCACCGGGCGTCCGAGCCTTTGGGGAAAATCCGGAAACGGATGCCATGATCCGAAAATATGGCTACTGCGGAACACAAAGGGTGCTTGCACTCTACCGTCAGGGCTGCTTTGATAATCTGGAAATGAGCGCCGCCCACCTGATGCAGGGTTCCTCGGACGGCAGGTTTACCGTTATCTACGCAACCAGGCCGGAAAACCTGAGCCGGGAAGCGGTGGAGTCCGTAGGGTTTCGCTGGGCGGACTATGATTCCTGCGTCAAACGCTATGATCCTGCCCGTCTTCGGGAGGGGTGGAATACCCTGGAAGACGGAGAGCAGATCTACTATGTAGGGACCCCTGCGCTGGGACTCTGGAAAGTCAAAAAAAGTGAAAAGGAGCATTTCTAATGGAACTATCTTATAAAGGCTTGCAGGATCGGGCGGTTTGGGAGGCTGCCGGTGTCAGGCTGCCTGCCTATCCTGTAGAGAAGATGGCCCAGGCCACCCGCCAGGCGCCGATTTGGGTGCACTTTGGCAGCGGCAATATTTTCCGCGGCTTCATCGCCCAGCTGCAGCAGCGCCTGCTGAATATGGGCGCCGCCGACAAGGGCATTATTGCCGTGGATACCTTTGATTATGACATTATCGACAAAATCTATACGGCATTCGACAATCTCACCCTGAACGTTACCCTGAATGCGGATGCAACGGTTGGGTGCGAGGTCATGGCGGCGGTTGCGGAAGCCCTGAAGGCGGATGCCCGGCAGCCGGAGCAGATGGCACGGCTGAAGGCGATTTTTGCCGATCCCGGTCTGCAAATGATCAGCTTTACGATTACGGAGAAGGGTTATGCTCTCCATCGCCCGGACGGCAGCCTGATCCCGGCAGCGGCATCTGATATGGAGAAAGGCCCGGATGGCTGCGTACACGCCATGGGCATTGTCGCCGCGCTGCTGTATCATCGGTATAAGACCTGCGGCGCGCCGCTGGCAGTTGTTTCCATGGACAACTGCTCCCACAACGGGGAAAAGCTTCTCGGCAGCATTCAGGAGATCGTGCGTGCGTGGCTGGAAAAGGGCCTGGTTGAACGGGACTTTGTCTGCTATCTGACAGAGTCCGGGAAGGTCAGCTTTCCCTGGAGCATGATCGACAAAATTACGCCCCGCCCCTCGGAGGCGGTGCAGAAGCGGTTGGAGGAGATGGGGATCACCGGAATGGCTCCCATTGTCACCTCCAAGCACACCTACATTGCGCCCTTTGTCAATGCGGAAAAACCGCAGTACCTTGTCATTGAGGACGATTTCCCCAACGGCAGACCTCCGCTGGAAAAAGCAGGTGTCTATTTCGGATCCCGGGATGTGGTCAATAAGTCCGAGGCGATGAAGGTGACGACCTGCCTGAACCCGCTGCACACGGCCATGTCCGTTTATGGCTGTATGCTCGGCTACCACCTGATCTGCGACGAAATGAAGGATCCTGATATTGTGAAGCTCATTGAGACCCTTGGCTATCAGGAGGGGCTGCCTGTTGTGGAGGATCCCGGCATTCTTTCCCCAAAAGCATTTATTGATGAGGTTGTCCGGCAGCGGCTGCCCAATCCCTTCCTTCCGGATACCCCCCAGCGTATCGCAACAGACACCTCTCAGAAGATTCCCATTCGGTTCGGAGAAACGCTGAAAAAATACCATGCAGCAGGAAAGGACCTGTGTAAGCTCACTGCCATTCCATTGGCTCTTGCCGGCTGGCTGCGGTATCTGCTGGCGGTTGACGATGACCTGAATCCGATGGAGCTGTCTCCGGATCCCCTGCTGGAAGAACTGCGCGGCGCGCTTGCGGGCATCCGGGTAGGCGACAGCGGGAGTTGCGGCGATAAGCTGCGGCCAATTCTCTCCAACTCTGCTATTTTCGGGTTGAACCTGGTGGAGGCTGGGCTTGCACCCAAGGTCGAGGAGCTGTTCCGGCAGGAACTGGCCGGAGCCGGTGCCGTAAGACGGACGCTGCACACGCAGCTGTTTGGTTGATACGGGAAGGTATTTCATGGATGTTTTGACAAGACTTTCCCGGTCGGCGATCGTTCCGGTTGTTGTTCTGGATGATGCCAAGGGCGCGGTTTCCACGGCTCATGCGCTGCTGGACGGCGGGATCGATGCTATGGAGATCACCTTCCGCACTGCGGCAGCGGCGGATGCCATTGCTGCGATTGCCGCCCAGTGCCCGGATAATAGTACTATAATATAGGCGCACAGAAAAAGAAAAAAGCGGCTTCAAATAGCCGCAAAAAGCAGAATTGCCGCCACATCAGCGCAACTCATTTGAGAGATATTCAAAAGATGTACAAAGGCGTAGCGTTCTCCTTTGGAGATGAAGCAGGGCGTTGCTTACTTGAATGATTGATGTGTCCTGCTGTATCGTTGTTGTCCAAATCTTTTGGACAACAACTTGGACAACAAATTAAAATATGCTCAAAAAACAATGTGCAGTAAGTTGCAGAAATTGAGAGTTTTAAAGGTAAATCCGCCATTTGCGGAGTGGCAAGCTTGCCACGGAGCAAATGGCATTCAAGAGGTCAGCGGTTCGATCCCGCTTATCTCCACCAAAAGCTCGTGAGAGTGAAGAAAAACCTTGAAATCGTATGATTTCAAGGTTTTTTCTTTTCCAAAAGTAGAAAATTCAGGAAATTTGCAAAAAGCACTTGTGCGCTTGATTTTTGATGGAAATTTTGAAAATCAAGAGGTCAGGTATGATGAAGAAAATCAGGATGAATTGCGCCGCACGGGATGCGGGGTGTTCACCCAACAGTATCAACAGCTACACGCAGGGGTCCTGAAATCCTCCCCGCTGCCATCAATACAGCGTCTCCTCATTTTCCGCAAACAGCTTGTCGTTTACTGCAAATAGA